>Ga0213869_10001414_pt1 | contig 18095 bp, 13 predicted proteins | sample PICome_10_FD_160083 | JGI IMG/M metagenome (GOLD analysis project Ga0213869, IMG submission 160083) | Coastal seawater microbial communities near Pivers Island, North Carolina, United States - PICO132 | ecosystem: Environmental > Aquatic > Marine > Coastal | place: USA: North Carolina...
ATAATCATTCCATCCATTAAAACTTTATTTTGAATTGGAGAGCCTCCTCTAATATATAGCTGCCCTCCTTGATCTCCTGTAAAAACAACTCCGGGTATAATTTGTATATATTGTGCAAGGTCCGGGTCTCCACCAATGGTTGGAACCATTTCTAGTTCTTTTTTTGTAATCTTTATAGCTGCTGCATTAACTTCAGTTCGCATTGCTTCTCTTTCAGCAGAAATTTTTACTTCATTTAATTTGATACTCGATTCAGCAATCTCTAAATTTTTTGTAAGTAATTGATTGTTTCCTAAATTAATTTCAACCTGCGTTGTGTCATAACCTAAATATGTTACTACTAATTGATAATTACCTGATTTAATTTTTGAAATGTTATACATTCCATTAACATCGGTTGGAGCACCTATTGTAGTTCCTTTTAAGAAAACATTACAAAACATTATTGGCTCGCCAGTTGATTTGTCGTAAACAAAACCTCTTATTGTTCCAGTTTGAGCAAAAATGCTTGTGAAAATAAAAAAGAAAATAAAAAAGGAAATGATTTTTTTCATAGTAAATAAAAACATGCAAATATAGATAAATATAAGCTTGTTACTATGCGTGTAATATCTTAAATATTAGTTCTTTTAAAAGTGAATCTGTGGATGTGTTATAATTGCCAATTCCTTTTGATCTCAATTCATATTCTTCTATAAATTTGAAAATTTTCTTCAGTTGATTATAGGAGTAATTTTGAGATGCTGTTTTATATTGATTTAGAAAGTATGGATTTATTTTTAATGTTGATGCAATTTTAGATCTATCCAAATTACTAATTTGTTTATATATTAAGACTTTTTTGAAGAAACTAAAAATTGATGAAATTGTTAAAACAAATGGATTATTCTTTGGGTTTGCAGATAAAAAATTCGCAATTTTATTGGATTGTAAAATATTTTTATTTCCTAAAGAATTTTGAAGTTCAAAGACATTATAATCTTTACTAATACCAATATTCTTTTCTATTATAATAGGTGTTATTTTCTCATCTTTAGAAATATTAATTAGAAGTTTCTCTAGTTCATTAGTAATTTTTGACAAATTATTTCCAAGATGTTGAGCTAATATTGCACAAGATTCATTAGTAATGCTAATTCTTTTTTCATTACAGTACTCATTTATCCAATTTGCTATTTGATTTTCATAAAGTTGATTACTTTCAAATAGATAATTATTTTTTTTAAGATTTTTAAAGATTTTTTTTCTTGTATCTATCTTTTTCTTATAACAAATAACTAGAATATTAGTGCTTAATGGATTTTCAAGATAGGTATCTAAATTTTCTATATTTCTAACATGTTGTGCCTCTTTAACTATAATAACTCTATTTATTGCGCCAAATGGATATTGTTTAGCTTCTGAGATAATTTCTTTAACATTTGTTTCTTTGCCATATAAAATAGCTTGATTAAATGCTTTTTCTTCATCCTTTAGAATATTTTTTGAAATATAGTCTGATATTTTATCTATATAGTAACTTTCAGACCCACTAAGGAAATAGATGTTATTGTATTTTTTATCATCAATGGATTTTATTATCTCGTTATATTTCACTTAAATTTGTTAAATGTTAATGCCAGAACTTAATTTTCCAAAATTCAATATCAAAAATAGATTAGTTAACAATAGTATACAAGTTTTTGATGAGGTAAGAAAAGGATATTTTAAATTAACTCCAGAGGAGTGGGTTAGGCAACATGTAATTAATTATTTAGTACATCACAAAAATTATCCTATTGGACTAATGCAAGTTGAAAAGCTAGTAAGATATAATAATTTAAACACTAGAGCAGATTTAATTGTAAATAATAGAGATTTAGAACCCGTCATTTTGGTTGAGTGTAAAGCGCCTAATGTCAAGGTTGGTAAAGATGCTTTCGATCAAATAGCAAAATATAATTTTAGTTTAAAGGCTAAGTATCTTTACGTGACTAATGGCTTAGCTCATTTTTGTTGTACTGTTAATTATAAGAGCGGAAAAATGAAATTTTTAAAAGATATTCCTGAAAAAAATAATTAAACTGGTTTAAAAAATCGTTATTTTTTATGAGCAGAGTTTTTGTTTTGGTGGAGCAAACTTTGTGAGATTAATTCCTTTTACAGCATGTGCATACTCTTGCATTGTTGGAGTCCTGCCAAGAATAGCAGATAAAACTACTACTGGAGTTGAAGCCAGTAGAGACTCTCCTTTTTTTCTTTCTGAATCTGCAACTACTCTTCCTTTAAATAATCGTGTTGAAGTAGCCATGACTGTATCTCCCTTTGCTGCTTTTTCTTGATTCCCCATACAAAGATTGCATCCAGGTCGTTCAAGGTACATCATATTTTCATACTCTGATCGTGCTGTATTTTTAGGAGAAACATCATTAAATTCAAATCCTGAGTATTTTTGAAGAACATCCCAGTCTCCCTCATCTTTTAATTCGTCAATAATATTGTAGGTTGGAGCAGCAACAATAAGTGGTGCATTAAATTTAACACTTCCACTACTTATTTCAAGGTTTCTTAGCATATGAGCTAAAATTTTTAAGTCTCCTTTGTGTACCATACATGATCCAACAAAACCAAGATCAACCTTTTTTTGTCCTTTATAAAATGATAATGGTCTAATAGTGTCGTGTGTATATCTTTTTGAAACATCATCATTATTAACATCTGGATCAGCAATCATTGGTTGAGCAATAATATCTAAATCTACTTCAAATTCAGCGAAGTATTTTGCATTTGAGTCTGGAGTAAGAGCAGGCTTTATGCCAGATTGAATTTCAATAATTCTACTGTTAGCTTTGTCAATTAATCCTTGAAGAACTTGAATTTTATTATCCATCCCTTTATCAATCATTACCTGGATTCTTCTTTTTGCTATTTCCAGTGACTCAATAAGAGTATTGTCTTCAGAAATACAAATAGAAGCTTTTGCTTTCATTTCAGCAGTCCAGTCTGTAAATGTAAAGGCTTTATCTGCTTGAAGTGTTCCAATATGTACCTCAATAATTCTACCTTGAAATACATTTTCTCCGCCAAATTTCTCTAGCATTTGTGATTGCGTTGCATGTACAACATCTCTAAAGTCCATGTGTTCCATCATTTTTCCTTTGAATGTTACCTTTACTGATTCAGGGATTGGCATGCTTGCTTCACCTGTAGCAAGAGCAAGAGCTACTGTTCCAGAGTCAGCTCCAAAAGCAATTCCTTTAGACATTCTAGTATGGGAGTCTCCACCAATAATGATTGACCAATCATCAACAGTTAAATCATTTAGAACTTTATGAATAACATCTGTCATCGCGTGATATTCATTATTTGGATCCCTAGCTGTGATAAGACCGAAATCATTCATAAATCTCATAAGTCTAGGAATATTTTCTTGAGATTTTTTGTCCCAAACAGATGCAGTATGACAACCAGATTGATATGCTCCATCTACAATTGGAGAAATAACAGTAGCTGCCATAGATTCAAGTTCTTGAGAAGTCATAAGACCGGTCGTATCTTGAGATCCTACAATGTTTACTTCAACCCTTACGTCTGACCCTGCGTGTAAAATTTTTCCTGGAGTTGTGCCAACAGCATTTCTGTTAAATATCTTTTCAGCAGCAGTTAACCCCTGCCCTTTATGAGAAACTTCTTTGGAAGGCGCAAAAACTATTGGCATTTCAATATTTAATGTTTTTGCAGCAAAGGACTGTAGTTTTTTTCCAAATACTATTGCATAAGACCCTCCGGCTCTCATAAACTCCATTTTTTGCGGAGTAAATGCAGCTGATACATCACTCACTTCTTTTTCACCTTTAAATAACTTTTTCTTCTTTGTGTTAATTGTAAGTATTGTTCCGGTATTAACAGTATAGGCTTCCTCTAATTTTGGTTCGCCATCATTATTAACAATAGTTTTGCCATTACTATCTTTTTTCTTAACCCAATTTTTAAGATCTAGACCAATACCACCTGTCACATCAACAGTTGTAAGAAAAATAGGAGATATACCATTTGTTCCAGCAACAACAGGAGCAATGTTAATAAATGGCACATATGGACTTGCTTGTCTTCCGATCCACAATGAAACATTATTTATTCCAGACATTCTTGATGAACCTACACCCATAGTTCCTTTTTCAGCAAGTAACATAACTATTTTGTCAGGATGATTCTTTTGTAATTCTAATAGTTCTTTTTGTTGTTTTGTATTGTGTTCAAACATGCATTTTCCGTGTAGCTCTCTATCTGATCTTGAATGAGCATCACTTCCTGGTGAAAGTAAATCTGTTGATATGTCTCCTACTCCAGCAACATAAGTGACAAGATTAATTTCTTCATCTATTTCAGGAAGTTTGGTGAAGAACTCAGCTTTTGCATAACTCTCTAAAATTTCCTTGGCTAGTTCATTGTTTTCATTAAACGCTTTTTCTAAACGTTCTGTATCAGCTTCATATAAAAAAACCTGAGTCTTTAAAATATCCGCTGCTTTATTTGAAATAAGTTTTTGATCACCTAAAGCAAGGTCAAGAAGAACTTTTACTGAGGGTCCTCCTTTCATGTGAGAAAGAAGTTCAAACGCAAATTCTGTATTAATTTCCTCTACATGCTGTACACTTAGAATAATTTCTTTTAAAAATTTAGCTTTTTTTGTAGCGGCTGGAGTTGTTCCAGGAATAGTATTGTAAATAAAGTATTTAAGTGAGTCTTCTCTGTGAATACTATCAGTATCTTTTATTTGTAATATAATCTCTGAAAGAAGTTCAGCTTCGTCAATAGGTTTTGGATTTAAGCCTAAATTTTTTCTTTCTTTTATTTCGGCAAGATAATTTGTGTAATTCATTCTAATATTTTTTTCTTGTGAAAATAATTTCTAAGCTAAAAGAATTATTTGACTAAAATTGAACTAATGCAAATATAGATTAATGTAATAAAAAAACCGAGTTTTTTTGAACTCGGTTTTAATTACATTATTGTATTTTAATTTATTCTGAAACTACATTAAAAGGAACGGTAACTTTTACAGATCGATGAAGTCTTACTTCAGCTTCGTATTTGCCAAGTTCTTTTATTGTTGTTAGTTTTACAAATCTTTTGTCTACCTCATGACCTAGTTCAGCTAAAGCATCTGTGAATTGGGCAGAAGTGATTGATCCAAATAATTTTGTACCCCCCTCAGCGACTTTTGCTTTGATATTTATTTCTAAAGAAGGAAGTGCTTCCGCAGTCTTATTCATCTGAGCAATAATTTTAGAATCTTTTTGCTCTTGTTGTCTAAGGTTCTCAGCTAAGACTTTAGTCGCTGATTCAGTTGCAAGAATTGCCTTTCCTGAAGGAATAAGAAAGTTTCTTCCATATCCAGGTTTTACCTTTACAATTTCGTTTTTAAAACCTAGTTTTTCTACATTTTCTAATAAGATAATATCCATTTCTATATTTTTTAAAGATTATTTTAAATTATCTCCAACAAAAGGAAGAAGAGCAATAGTTCTAGCACGCTTAACTGCAACCGCAAGTCTTCTTTGAAATTTTAATGAATTACCAGTAATTCTTCTAGGAAGTATTTTACCTTGTTCATTAAGAAATCTCATTAAAAAATCGGGATCTTTATAATCAATATACTTAATTCCCATTTTTTTAAAACGGCAATATTTATTTTGTTTTCTTTTTTCAATATCTACAGGAGATAGATATCTAATTTCTGTTTTATTACTCATAATTATTCTGCTTTAGCTTTTTCATTTAACTTTTTTCTTCTTCTGTCAGCGTATTCCATAGCAAATTTGTCAAGTCTGATTGTTTGCCATCTGATAACTCTTTCATCTCTTTGAAATTCAACTTCAAAATTTCCAATAATTGACCCATCAGCTTGAAATTCTATAAGGTAATAAAATCCAGTTTTTTTCTTTTGGATTACATATTTAAGTTTTTTTAGACCCCAATTCTCTTCATGAGATATTGTTGCTTTTTTACTTTTTAAGTAATCAATGAATTTTTTTACCGTTTCCCTCACCTGTTCATCAGATAAGACGGGATTCATAATGAAAACGGTTTCGTAATTGTTCATTTTATTAATTTTTATTATTTATTTCGGGCGGCAAATGTAGAAAAACTATACAGAATAAGCAAATATCAATTACATTTTAATTTGAATTGATTTTTGGTAATTATTTTGCTAGAAATGTTAATTTTGTAATCCAATTTTAGTAACCTGAAATATGAGTGAATTTTTAGTTTCAGCCCGTAAATATCGCCCACTAACTTTTGATCAAGTTGTTGGGCAATCTTCAGTTACTTCTACATTACAAAATGCTATAAAATCAAATCAATTAGCTCAATCATTTTTGTTTTGTGGTCCAAGAGGAATTGGGAAGACTACTTGTGCCAGAATATTTGCTAAGGAAATAAATATTTTTAATAGTACTGACACTATTGATGATTTTTCATTTAATATTTTCGAATTAGATGCTGCTTCAAATAATTCTGTTGACGATATAAGAAATTTAGTTGAACAGGTGAGAGTCCCTCCTCAAATTGGAAAATATAAAGTATATATTATTGATGAGGTACACATGCTATCACAAGCAGCATTTAATGCTTTTCTTAAAACCCTAGAAGAACCGCCAGTTCATGCAAAGTTTATTTTAGCCACAACAGAAAAGCATAAAATTATTCCTACAATATTGTCTAGATGTCAAATTTTTGATTTTAAAAGAGTTAATAACGATGATATTGTAAAGAATTTAAAATATGTTGCTGATCAAGAAAATATTACGGTAGATGAAGATGCCTTGTTTTTAATTGCTGAAAAATCAGATGGTGCTCTAAGGGATTCACTGTCTTTATTTGATAGATTGGTTAGTTTTTCAGATAAAAAATTAACATATGCAGATGTTGCTAGTCATCTGAATATTCTTGACTATCAATATTATTTTAATGTCACAGAATATCTAATTTCAAATGATATTAGCTCTTTATTTATAATCTTTAATAAAATCATTGATAATGGCTTTGATGGTCAGCATTTTATTAATGGATTGTCTGAACATTTACGAACTTTATTATTGTGTCAAAATAAAGAAACAGTAAGTCTTTTTTCCGTAAATATATCGTTAAAAGAAAAATATCTTCAACAAGCTGAACTAATGAATATTAAATTTTTAGTCAATGCTTTAAAACTTGCTAATACTTGTGATTTACAGTACAAAGCGAGTAATAATAAAAGATTATTAGTTGAAATATGCTTAATGCAGATTTCATCATACGGTTTTGACGAAGAACCAAAAAAAAAAAATGAAAAATTTGTAGTAACTAAATCTGATTCTAATACTGCTTACAATAAAACTAAAGAAGTTCTTACAATTGATTCAATTTCCAAAAATGAAGATGAATTAAAAGATGAAACTCAAGTAAAAAAAGTTTCAACTTTAATTGATTCAACAAAACTCGCAGAAAGCGATATTACTTCGTCAAGTGTAAAGTCAAAAACTATCTCTATTTTAAGTTCTTTAAATGATGTTGAAGAGAATTTTGAAACTAAAAAGGAGATTCTTCCCGTCAATTCAGATGATTTTTCTCTTGATTTGCTAATGAAAAAATGGAAAGAAATGATTTCTCATTTTAAAGATTTAGAAAAATCAAATTTAGCATTAAATCTAAATATTAATTCCCCAGAACTAATTGAGAAAAATATAATTAAAATCATTTTAAGTAATTCATCTCAGGTAGAATTAATAGAACAAGAAAAGATTAATATTCTTACCTATCTGAGAAATAGTTTAAATAATGATTTATTAGAATTAGAAACAGAAGTTAAAGAAATTGATAAAAATGATGTTCCTTATACCAATTCAGATAAGTATAAAAAAATGTTTGAAGAAAATAAAAATTTAGCAAAACTTGGGGCGAGATTAGGTCTTGATCCTGATTATTAATTAAAAAAATAATATGTCAACAAAAAATATAATTACAATATTACTAGTCGTATTGGCTGGGGTTTATTTAACTATTAATGCAAAAAAAGAAAATCAGATGATTGAAAATAACTATGAATTTGTTGAGAATGATCCTTTAAATGCTAGAATTTATACTCTTAATAATGGAATGAAAGTATATCTATCTTCCTATGATGATGCTCCTCGGATTCAAACAAGTATTGCTGTTAAGGCAGGAAGTAAGAATGATCCGGCTGATGCAACTGGATTAGCACATTATTTAGAACATATGTTGTTTAAAGGTACAGACAAGTTTGGATCATTAGATTACAAGCAAGAAAAAGTATTGTTAGATAAAATTGAAGCTTTGTATGAAGAATATCGTGCTATAGAAATGACTGATACAATTAATAGGGATTTGATATGGCAACAAATTGATTCTGTTTCAGGTGAAGCTGCAAAGCTATGTATTGCTAATGAATATGATAAAATGTTAAGTGGGATTGGCGCAAAAGGTACAAATGCATATACATCAAACGAAAAAACAGTTTATATTAATGATATCCCATCAAATCAAATTGAAAAGTGGTTAAAGATTGAGGCTGAAAGGTTTAGAATGCCAGTTTTCAGATTGTTTCACACTGAGCTTGAAACAGTTTACGAAGAAAAAAACAGATCTCTTGATAGTGATGGTAGTAAAATGTTTGAGGGACTAATGTCAAGCTTATTTCCAAATCACCAATATGGAACACAAACAACTATTGGGACTATTAATCACTTAAAAAATCCATCTCTTAAAGAAATTAGAAAATATTTTAATAAATATTATGTGCCTAACAATATGGCTATATGTATGTCTGGAGATTTTGATTATGATGAGGTTATTACTTTAATTAATAAATATTTTGGTGTTTTTGAAATGAAAGATGATCCTAAATTTGAAGTTTATAAAGAGGAAGAAATAGTGTCGCCAAAAATCACTCATGTCTATGGTCCTGAAGCAGAAAGACTATATGTTGGATTCAGATTAAATGGAGTACATTCCAAAGATGCAAATTTACTGAGAATGGTTGATATGGTTTTAAGCAATACTTCTGCTGGTTTAATTGATATTAATTTAAATCAAGCTCAAAAGTTAGTTGGAGGAGGCTGTTTCCCTTACATGCTGAATGACTATTCAGTTCACGGATTCTACGGAAGTCCAAACACAGGCCAGAACTTAGAAGAAGTAAAAGACCTGCTATTATCTCAGATTGAAGAAATAAAAAAAGGTAATTTTTCTGAATGGATGTTAGATGCAATTGTATCGGATTTAAAATTAGAACAAATTAAAAAATATGAATCAAACAATGGTAGAACTGAAGATTTTGTAGAAGCTTTTACTTTAAATAAAAGTTGGAAGGAATATCAAAGCGTGTTAAATGAGCTTTCAAAAATCACAAAAGAAGATATTATTGATTTTGTTAATCAAAATTATAAGAATAATTATGTGGTTATTTATAAACATTTAGGCGAAGATCCTAATGCAATTACCGTTACTAAGCCACAAATTACACCTGTATCTGTTAACAGGGATGCTCAATCAGAATTTTTATCAAATATTTTAAATGAGGATGTAAAAGATATTGAGCCAAGATTTATTGATTTTAGTAATGATTTACAACAAGATCTTATTGGTGAAGTCCCTTTGATTTATAAGCAAAACAATGAAAATGAGAGATTTCAAATGAGTTATGTTTTGGATATGGGAACAGACCATAATAAAAAATTTAAAATTGCAGTTGATTATCTTAAATTTTTAGGCACAAAAAATATGTCTGCTAGCCAAAAGCTTGAAGAGTTTTATAAACTTGGGTGTGATTTTTCAGTAAATACTACTTCTAAATCTACAAAAGTTACTTTAACAGGATTATCTTCTAACTTTAAAGCTTCATTAAGCTTGTTAGAAAATATTCTTTCAAATGCAGTAGGTGATGAATTTGCTTTAGAAAGCTTAAAATCTACATATGAAAAACAAAAATCAGATTCCAAGCTCAATAAGCAGACTATACTTTTTACCGCAATGACTAATTATGCTAGATACGGTGAAAACTCATCTTATACTAATAAACTTACCTCAAGTGAAATAAAAGAAGTGACATCAGAAGAATTATTAGATATTATTCATTCTTTGACAAGCAATGAGCATAGAGTTTTATATTATGGTCCCGAAAGAATCGAGGATATTAAAAATCTGATTTCAGAAAATCATAATATTTCTAATCTAAAAGCAATTAAAAAGACAAATTTAAATATTGAAAGAGAAATGAATTCTAATCAAATTTACGTTGTTGATTATGACATGAAACAAGCTGAAATTATAATGTATTCAAGAGGGGCAAAGCTCAACAAGAAAAAGTATCCAATTATTAAATTTCATAATGAATATTTTGGAGGCGGAATGAGTTCTATAGTTTTTCAAGATTTGAGAGAATCTAAAGCATTAGCTTATTCTGTGTATAGTACATATACAATCCCAAAAACGATGGATGATTCTCATTTTCAATTTTCATATATTGGCACACAATCTGATAAATTATCAGAAGCATTGGAGGGGATGTTAGGTCTTTTAACTCAAATGCCAGAAGCCACAGCAAATTTTGAAAACGCAAAAGAAGCCGTCTTACAAAAGATAAGAACAGAAAGAATTACCAAGCAGAAAGTTATAGACTATTATGAAGCTTCAAGCAAAATAAATATTGATTATGATCAAAGAAAGGATTTGTATGAAAAAGTAAGTTCTTTCAGCATGCAAGATTTAAGGGAATTTCATAATTCTCATGTACAAAATGATAGCTATACATATATGGTTCTTGGTAGTTTAGAAGAATTGGATATGGATGTACTTAGAACTTATGGTGATGTTAATGTATTAACTCTTGAAGATGTATTTGGTTATTAAAAAATAATAGATTAATGAACTCAAAAATTATATATACAAAGACTGACGAGGCGCCAATGCTTGCGACACATTCTCTTTTGCCAATTGTTAAATCTTTTGTTTCTAAGGCTAATGTAGAGATTGAGCTTAAAGATATTTCACTAGCGGGAAGAATTCTTGCTTTATTTTCTCATTGCTTAGATGAGCAACAAAAAGTAGATGATGCATTGACAGAGCTCGGTCTACTTGTTTTAAATCCAAAAGCTAATATTATTAAACTTCCAAATATATCTGCATCAGTTCCTCAATTAGTTGCAGCAATTGAAGAATTACAAGCTAAGGGTTTCGATATCCCATCCTATTTAGAAAGACCTGATACTGATGAGGAAAAAGAAAATCAAGCTATATATAATAAAATAAAAGGTTCGGCTGTTAATCCTATTTTAAGAGAGGGTAATTCTGATCGTAGAGCTCCTAAAGCTGTAAAAAATTATGCAAAAGTAAATCCACATTCAATGGGTGAGTGGAAAGCGGATTCTAAAACTCATGTTGCTACAATGAAAGTAGGGGATTTTCATAATAATGAAAAATCTATTTGTGTTAGTAAAAATTCAACTGTAGAAATCCAACATCATGCAGAAAATGGAGATATTACTGTTTTAAAATCTAAAATTAATTTAGAAGCTAATGAAATTATAGATGCAGCTTTTATGAGCAAGAAGGCTCTTTTAAAATTCATACATCAAGAAATTAAAGATGCAAAAGAAAATGATGTATTATTTTCTTTACACATGAAAGCTACAATGATGAAAGTGTCCGATCCAATAATATTTGGATATGTTGTTGATGCATATTTTGAAGGAATAATTACAAAATATGGAGATAAGCTAAATGAATTAGGTGTAGATTTTAGAAATGGCTTTGGTGATTTGATTGACAAGATTCAAACTCTTCCAAAGGAATTACAAAATAATATACTGTCTGATATAAGTGTTGTTTTGAAAAATAATGCCGAGCTCGCAATGGTAGATTCAGATAATGGAATAACGAATCTTCATGTGCCTTCTGATGTAATTATCGATGCTTCCATGCCTGCAATGATTAGGAATTCAGGTAAGATGTGGGATAAAGATGGAAATGTACAAGATACTAAAGCAGTAATTCCTGATAGTTCCTATGCAAGTATTTATTCTGCAACAATTGAGTTTTGCAAGAATAATGGGGCATTTGATCCAACAACAATGGGAACTGTTCCAAATGTAGGATTAATGGCTAAAAAAGCAGAAGAATATGGGTCTCATGATAAAACTTTTGAAATTCTATCTAAAGGGAAGGTTAAAGTTATAGATTCTAGCGGTAATACTTTAATTCAACATGATGTTGGGAAAGGTGATATATGGAGAATGTGTCAAACTAAAAACAATCCAGTAAAGGATTGGGTGAAATTAGCAGTTAATAGAGCTAAAGCTACCAATTGGCCAGCAATTTTTTGGCTAAATAAAGATAGAGCACATGATAATGAGCTTATTAAGAAGGTAAATTTTTATTTAAAAGATTACGATACCTCAAAGATTGATATCCAAATTTTATCACCTTACCAAGCAACACTTTATACTTTAGAAAGAGTAAAGGCCGGTAAAAATACAATCTCAGTAACTGGAAATGTTTTAAGAGATTATCTTACTGATTTATTTCCAATTTTGGAGCTAGGAACTTCTGCTAAAATGTTGTCAATAGTACCACTTATGAACGGTGGTGGTTTGTTTGAAACTGGAGCTGGTGGCTCTGCTCCAAAGCATGTCCAGCAATTTTTAAAAGAAGGACATCTAAGGTGGGATTCTCTAGGCGAGTTTTTAGCTATTGTAGTTTCGCTAGAGCATTTCTCACAAACAAATAATAATCCAAAAGCTAAGGTTTTAGCTAATTGTCTAGATTCTGCTATCGAGAAATTATTGAAAAATGGAAAATCTCCAAAAAGAAAAATTGGAGAGTTAGATAACAGAGGTTCACATTTTTATTTAGCATTTTATTGGGCAGAAGAGCTAGCCAATCAATATGATGACCAATATTTACAATCTACTTTTGAAATAATTTCTAAAAAATTGAAAGCTAAAGAAAATGATATTGTCTCTGAATTAAGCACTGGTAATATAGGATTAACTAATATTAGTGGTTACTACTATCCAAATTCTGATGAAATCACAAAGTACATGCGTCCTAGTTCATCTTTTAATGCTATTATAGATTCGATTTAGTTTTTATAAAATTCATTGTTAAATCCTATTAAGTATAGTTTTTCAGTTGATCTAGTAAAAGCGGTATATAGCCATCTGAGATAATTTTTATCCAACATTTCTTTTTTAAAATAGCCAATGTCAATAAATACTTCTTTCCACTGCCCACCTTGTGCTTTATGACAAGTAATTGAATATCCAAATTTTATTTGAATTGCATTAAAGAATTCATTTTCTTTAACTTTCTTGTTTATGTCTTTTTGTCCTTTATAATCAAGTCCTACTTCTTTATAAAGTTTTTTATACTCTTCATATTTTAATGATGGTGATTCCGAACTTATTGTATCTAAAAGTAAAATTGTTTCTATCTCATTTTCATCTGGATAGTCAAGTAATCGTATACTAGTCTTAGCAAATTTAAAGCCGTATCTTTCAATAATCTCATTCACTCTAGTGACTTCAATAATATCGCCATTTGCTAAAAAGCCGGCTTCGCTTTTTTCGTCCAGCCAGAAATAATTATTTCGTACGACCATTAATATGTCTCCTGAAGATATAATATCCTCTTGCCATAAGATTTCACTTCTTATTCTATTGTTATATTGATTTGCTCTTTTATTAGATCTACATATTATGGTTGTATTTTCAACTCCAGATTGTGCGTAAGCTGCCTCTATATATTCTTGAAGCTCCTCACCAGAGCTTATCCTAATTACTTCATTATTTAATTGAATTTTTGGTAGAGAATTGTTGTTTACTTCAATTAGCTTTCTAAGATTTGTCGCATTTTCTAATACTAAGGAGTTTTTTTCTTGTCTAACTACTTCTTTTAATTCTTTAGATATTATTTGTTTTTGGTATTTTTTGTCGAGATTTTCTTCATCTAATGCTGGGCTTAAATCTAGATAAATTGGTGGGAGCTGTGCGGTATCTCCAATTAAAATTAATTTGCAATCAATTCCTTCGTAAACATATTTAATCAAATCTTCTAACAAAGATCTTTTACTAAGACTATCATTTAAGTCTTCTGGAATCATTGAAGCTTCGTCAACTATAAAAATTGTATTAGTGTGTAGGTTTTCTTTTAGTGTAATAAATGTATTACCATTTTTTGATGTTCTTATCCAGTATATTTTTTTATGTATGGTTGATGCCTTTTTTTTGGAATATTTAGCTAAAACTTTAGCTGCTCTACCAGTGGGAGCGAGTAAAACTGAGCGTTTTCCTACAGAAGGAAGTGATTTTACAAGTGCTGATATTAGTGTTGTTTTTCCGGTACCTGCATATCCTTTTAATAAAAAGATACTTCTGCTTCCAATTGTTGAAATAAATTCACTTAAGTCTAAAAGTACGTTTTTTTGCTCTTTTGTTGGTTTGTGGGAGAAGTGTTTTAAAAGTTTCTCAATAAAATTCTGAGTTTTCAATTTTTAAATAATATTAACTTCAGGATTTATCATAATATCAAATTTGTCCAGCACGGATTGCTGAATTTTTTTTGATAACTCAATAATTTCATTTCCACTTGCTTTTCCATAATTTACCAAAACAAGTGCTTGTTTATCATAAACTCCAAAATCATCTTTTCTGTAACCTTTCCATCCCGCCATTTCAATTAACCAACCTGCAGCAATTTTAGAATGAGTTTTGGATTGTGTATAGTTTATAATTTCTGGATATTTTTCTTTAATTTTTTTCAATTTTAAATTTGAAATAATTGGATTTTTAAAAAAACTTCCACTATTTCCAATTTTCTGTGGGTCAGGTAATTTTCTACTTCGGATGTTGATAATAGCATTGCAAATTGATTGTGGTGAAGCTTGATTTTTTAGAGTACTAAGTTCATTTGCTACAGCGCCATATGAAATATTATTTATAGGTTTTTTCTTTAGCAAAAAAGTTACTTTAGTTATGATGTATTTTCCTTTTAGATCTTTTTTAAAGATTGAACTTCTATAACTAAAATCACATTCACTATTTGTTAGCTCTTTAATGGATTTGCTTTCAATATCAATAAATTGAACTTTTTTAATTGTATCTTTTGCCTCACAGCCGTATGCACCTATATTTTGAATTGGAGAGGCGCCAACTGAGCCAGGAATAAGTGCAAGGTTCTCAATGCCTGAAAGATTTTTTTTCACACTCCATAAAACAAATTCATGCCAATTCTCTCCACTACCAACTTCGACTTCTGTGTGATTATTATTATCTTTTGTAATATGTATTCCTTCAATACTATTTTTTAAAACAATTCCATCAAAATCCTTTGAAAATAATATATTCGAGCCACCACCTAAAACAAACGCCTTTTCAGTTTTTAATAATTTATGACTAAGAATTTCTTTGAGGTTCTCTAAAGTATTGAATTCATAAAAAAATTTAGTTTTAGCTGAAATATTAAAAGTGTTTAGATTGTCAAGTGGATAGTTCTTTTCAATAGAAATGCTCATAATTCATCCATTGTTATTTCTTTTAATTTTTTTTCAGAACATCTAATAATTCTTGAATTAAATTTTTTAATGATTTCATAATCATGCGTTGCAATAACTACAGTTGTACCTTTATTATTTATATCTTTTAATAATTGAATTATTTTTTCTGACTTTTTAGGATCAAGGCTGCCTGTAGGCTCATCAGCTAGAATAATTTCTGGCTCGTTTAATAGAGCTCTTGCAATTGCAGCTCTTTGTTTCTCTCCACCTGAAAGTTCATGTGGCATTTTATTGTTAAAATCTTCTAAATGAACATCTTCTAAAACTTTATTTATTCGTTCTAAAATCATTTTTTTGTCTTTCCATCCTATTGCTTTTAAAACAAACTCTAGATTTTCATTAACTGATCTATCTGAAAGAAGTTGGAAATCCTGGAACACAATTCCCAACTTTCTTCTTAATTTAGGAATATCACCTCTTTCTATTTTATTGAGATTGAATCCAGTTACATTAATGTTCCCCGCAGATACCTTTATTTCACCGTATAGAGATTTAACTAGACTGCTTTTTCCACTTCCAGTTTCTCCAACTAAATAAACAAAATCACCATGTTTTATCGATAGATTAACATTTTCAAATATTAGTCTATCTTCTTGATGCAGGTTAATGCCCTCAAGTGTAATTTCGTCATTATGCATTTTCTGGAATGTATTTGTGAATTTTCCCAAAGGCAAGATTTTCAATTATTTCTATCATTTCTTCAGAATATTTTTGAAGATTATTTTTTTCTAATCCTCTTTTTGCTTGACTAACTCTAAAATAAGCTCTAAGAGTCATGTTTTCATCTCTTATTTGGATGAAATCAGGTATAACCTTCGTTCCTTTAATTTTTAGAATGTAAAACACACTGCAAATTAAAAAAATATATCATTTATTTAACGAAAAAATATTTTTTTAATTGTTCAGAAGTTGTGTTGAAAACTTAAGTTTTCAGTGATGTTTCAACTTGTCATATTATATAAATTTACAATAGTAATGATTAGATTTTTTACACTTTTTATATTTCTTTTTATTTTTAACTTTTCTTATGCTCAAGAAAAAGATTTTGATATTGCTTTTGACTACTATAATCAAAAGCAATATAATTTAGCTCAGTTAATTTTTGAAAACCTAGATAGTGATATTTCACTATTGTATAATGCTAAATGCTCGAAAAATTTAGCCTCTGATGATGCTGTAGAATTGTTTAATAGATTGCTAAATGATTTTCCTTATTCTGTCTATCATAATGAGGCTTATTCTTCTCTAGCAGAGATTTATTATAATGATCAAGACTTTTCTAAAGCCATAATTTTTTACAAAAAAATTGAAGATAAGTTAAAAGTTAATCAAAAATTTAATTTAGCATATTCTTATTTTCAATTAGATTCTATTGAAAATGCAAAATATTATTTTTCAAAGCTATTGAATGTTGATTCTGACTATCAATCTGCCTCTAAATATTATTTTGCCCATATTTCTTATAAAACTAAGAATTATCAATCTTCTCTGAAGTGGTTTAAGGAATTGAGAGTTGACAAGAAATTCAAGAAAATTGTTCCTTATTATATTGCGCAGATTTACTATTTTTTAGAAGATTATAATACTCTAATTGAATTTTTAGAACCTTCTATTAATGAAGTTATTGACTCTAGAAAGATTGAGTCAAATAGATTGCTTGGGGAATCTTATTATAGGATTAAAGATTATCTCAATGCTACAAAATACCTGAGTGTTTTTGATTCAGATTCAGTTGATGTTAGTGATTCTGATAATTATATGATTGGATTTTCTTATTATAAAATTTCTGACTACTTAAATGCGATTACTTATTTTAAAAAAATAGATATTTCTGATAATAAATTAGGTCAAATGACCTCATATTATTTGGGCGCAAGTTATTTAAGGGTTAATAATAATAATTTTGCTTTGCAAGCATTTAAAAATGCTTCTTCTATGCAATTTGATCAAATTATTTCTGAGGAGGCTTTTTTTAATTATGCAAAACTTTCTTATGAGTTAGATTTGCCATTTGAAAATTCTCTTACAACTTTCAAGCAATTTGTCTCTAATTTTAGTACCTCTGATAAGCAAGAATACATAAAATCTTTAATGGTAAAGCTATTAAAAGTTACAAGCAATTATCTTGACGCTTATAATGCATTAAAAAATAAAATTGATTTGACCTTGGAAGAAAAAACTACACTCCAAGAGCTAGCTTTTTTTCTGGCCGTAAAAGAGTTTAATAATAATAATTTTGATAAAGCTATTTTCTTTTTTAAAGAATCACTGATGTTTTTTAGTAATGAGGGTATTAGAAATGCTTCAAAAATATGGCTAGCAGATGCTTACTATCAAATCGAGGAGTTTGAAAATTCTCAAAACGTTTTATCTGATATTTCTAATGTCAATGATAAATTTTTGAGTGATCTATTTTTATATAATAAAGGTTATACATTTTTTAAGCTTGGTCAATATTCCTCTGCTAATAAAGCTTTTAGAACTTATATCAAATCTGCTA
>Ga0213869_10001416_pt1 | contig 18064 bp, 26 predicted proteins | sample PICome_10_FD_160083 | JGI IMG/M metagenome (GOLD analysis project Ga0213869, IMG submission 160083) | Coastal seawater microbial communities near Pivers Island, North Carolina, United States - PICO132 | ecosystem: Environmental > Aquatic > Marine > Coastal | place: USA: North Carolina...
GTTGCTAGTTTGAAAAATATAATCACTTCCTGTAGATGGACCAGTAATAATATCGTTACCACTTACTTGTATTCTATAATTAGCATCTACTAAATCACTAATTTCAAATTTAATGCCATCACCTGTAGAATGAACTGTTAGCGGATAATTTGGCGAAGTCGTTCCAATTCCAAGCGACTCAGCACTTGCATCCCAAAAGAACTTAGCAGTAGTTCCTGTATCTTCATAAAAGGAGATGTCTCCACCACCTTCAATAGTCATAAAAGTAGTACCGCCTGATGGAGATTCAGTATTAGCTGTAGCTACTGAAAAATTTAATTTACCATCTTCAGTTGTACTTGAGGCATCATTTATTGTTGCAAAAATACCTGCATAACCTGTTGCAGTACCAGCATCATTATTGCCTTTAAATAAAAGCATACCTATATTATCACCATCAACAGGAGAAGCAGAGTCTCTAAATAAAACTAAATCTGGAGCAGTAGAGCCACCAGCATCTGTACCTGTAATAATAAAATTATTAGTAGTACCTGTTCCTGTATTGAATGTAGCTGTACCATCAACAGTCAACCCATCAAAGGTTGGAGTTCCTGCTACATTTAAACCTGTAAGCGTACCAAGACTTGTGATATTAGGTTGTGCTGCTGTAGCTAGTGTGCCTGTAATACTGCCTGTAACAGTTAAATCTCCTCCAACAGAAGCATCATCAGTTACGGTTAAATCGTCTTGTACTTTTAAATCTACTACGCTAAGACTAGCAAAAGCGTCAACAACTGCTGCTCCACTTCCTGCTCCGTCTGAATAAACTACTTTTACGTCTCCTGGAGGGATAGTAATATTAGCTCCGCTGCCTTGAGAAATGATTATATTTTGCGAACCTGATGTAGCATTTTCAATAAACCACATCTTGCTGACGGTGTTAGGTCCAATAGTAATAGTACAAGCTGAATCAAGAGTACCTGTATATTTAAGGTACATAGACCTTCCAGGGTCAGTTGCTCCGTCTGCTATTGTGGTTGTGTGAGTGTCCGCATTGGTGGTTATGGCTTCGGTACCATAACTAAAAGCTTCCGCAATAAGTTCTAAGTTTGTGTTAGTAACTTCGCCCCATGTTCCACTAGCATCACCAGTAGCCATTTCGTTAAGTCTTAGGTCATTTACGTATGTACTTGCCATTTTTTATTCTCCGTTTTGATTATACCTTATTTTTTATGTAATTGTTAAGCAACTTCTTTCCAATTTGGTGTTTGAGTATCTGAAATAGTTGAATAGTTAGGTGTTTGTGTTGTTGAAACATCTGAATAGCTCGGTGTTTGAACATCGTTTACTAATCCCCAAATGTTTATAGTTTTAACTTTACCCTGTCCTTCTACTCCTGTAAGAGCCACAACCGCTTTAGCTATAAGGGTTACAGAACCTACTTCTGAAGTTCCTGCTAAACCTGTTACGCTTATTGTATTAGATGTTTTTTGTGTAACTGTACCTAAAGTTGAAGTAAGACCTGGACCTGTAACAGCTACATTTGCTCCTGCTGTAACAGTTTCTTCACCTAAACTTGTAACCGAAGCTACTGCTGTAACACCTGTAACAGCTGCTCCTGCCGTAATAGCATTACCTAATGCAGAAGTACCTACATTACCTGTTGTTGTGGTATTAGCATCTGCTGCAACACTTTCATCACCTAAAGTCCCTGTTCCAGCAATACCTGTGGGTGAAATATTAGCTGTACCTGTTACTGTTTCGTCACCTAACGTTCCTGTTGATGAAACACCTGTAGGTGAAATATTAGCTTCAGCTACTACGCTTTCGTCACCTAACGTTCCTGTTGATGAAACACCTGTAGGTGAAATAACGGCTGTGCCTATTACCGTTTCATTCCCTAATGAAGAAGTAAGACTGAAACCAGTAACGCTTACATCTGCATTAGCGGCTACTGTTTCATTACCTAAAGTCGCAGTCCCTACAACACCTGTGAGTGTTATATTAGCTTCTGCTACAATAGTTACACTAGTAACAGAACCTGTAGCGGAAACTCCTGTTAGTTCAACAGGTAAAGATGTACCCCAAGCAGCACTGCTCCAGGTACCTCGACCCCAACCTGTCACACTCGACATAAGTAATTTAAGCTATTCTTATAATAGCGTTTGAAGCATCTGCTGTTGGAAATTGAATTGTAAAATCACCTGCTGTTGAAGTTTTATCGCCACCAAAATCTAATACACATACTGAAGGGTCTCCACTTGCAGCTTCATTATAAATTAAAGCACCTCTTGCAGTAATTGTAGCTGTACTGAATGTTAAATCATTAAAATCAGTTAAAGCTGTTGTACCTGATGTTGTTGGGGTGACGCTTGTTAAAAACGCACCTTTAGCAGTATATCCAGTTCCACTCACTTCGTTACTCGAAGTATATGCAGTAGTAGCCGCGTCTAAAGAAGCACTACTTGTATAAAGTGCTAACTTAAATTGGTCACTTGCTGCGGTAAAATTATGTGTAGCAGTCATTAATTCTTTTTTAAATGATGTACACATTGCTTGCGTTATTGCCATTATAGTCTCCTAATAATATCAGCCATTTCTTTATGACCTTGTTTTTGTAATAAACCCGCTACTGTCGCTCTATCGCTACCTATAGCTTGTTTCATATATAATAAAATAACTTGTTGTATAGTGTCTTTAAACGCTTCTGCTTGGGCTTTCACCATAGGGTCAGCGTTATCACTTATACCAATAAGTTTTTCTACTAATCTTTCAGTCCAATACTCGGGACTTAAACCTTTATTTTCTGTTGTTTGAACATTAACTGTTCCTAATGTTGGTTTTACATCTACACTAAACATTTGTTGTTCCTTGCGGCATTATTTTAATTTGGTCGTTTCTTGCTTCATCCCTAACGTCTTTATACTCACCCAGTAATTTCAACATAGCTAATGCCTCTTGATATTTTTGTTCATATAACATAATTGTATCTGGAGACGATTTCATAAACACAGCTCCTTCTACTAAAGAGCCGTATAACATGGCATTAGGAGCATTATCAGATAACCACGTCTGATTATCGTCTCCTACGGTGGTTAATGAATTAGGTCTGTAATTATAATGAAGTTCAACAGAATAGTTTGTATTTGGTGTAGGAGCGACTATAAAAGTATCTTCATCAAACTGAGCATAGTAAAGGGGTTCGCCAGTTGTGGCTTGTTGTGGTGTGTAATCTCTAATAAAAGAAACGTGTTTTAATAATAAATAATTATAGTTATTGCTTCCGTCTATTAAAGCTAAGCTAAAAGGTGATAAAAAATCCGTCGGTGTAGATAAATACGTATTGTCTTGAGTTAGTGTTCCTGTGACATTTTTACGAAAAACAGGAAGCTGTACAGACTTTAAAATACGTTCTTCTGTTGTTTGTATAAACGTATCTAAAGTGTTTACAAACGTAGTTTCAGTATTATCTAAATAATTCTGTATTGCTGTTTTTAACCCGCTATATGTAAATCCTGCCATTATGCTATACTCACTGTTACACTTCCTAACCCACTAGTAGCTCCTAATCCATCAAACTTTGTTCCTATCGGGTCTGATTCAAAGGTCATACCGCTACCTGCGTTTGTAGTGATTATAACCCCTAATTGACTTTTAGGTAAAGAAACATCTGGACGAGGTTTCCAAAGAACTTCCGCATCTGCAGAAATAACTGGAGGGTCTAGTTGAGGATGTTTTGGTTCATAACACTCTTGACAAGTTCTAAAATTTTCCCAATTACCTCTAGCTTCTTTATATGGATATCTAAAACCACAAGTATCGCATATAAAGTAAGCATATTTACCTGAAGCGTATGCCATTAGATATACTCATGTTTTGGAACAAGTCTTAAAGGTGAACGGTCTTCATCGTACCTTATTGCGTTAGCTAAGTCTTGTTCGTATTGTTCCTTCATTATAGCGAGTTTTTGTACGTTCTTTTTCAAGCACAAATAATACGCTAATCCTGAAACTACACAAGGCATAAACCTGCTTGGTATATCTATGTCATTAACCTGAGCGGTATTATCTTGTATTCTACGCCAGACATAGTAAACGAGTTTGTCTGTCGAGTTCTCGGGCGTTGGATAAAGATGAAGAACAGGTTCTTTTAGTCTTTCTAGCCAAAACTCTGTTGACCTTGCTTGTGTAGCTTTGTTCGGAATATTGATATATTCGTTTCTGTCTACTCTATCTAAAACGTAGTCGGTAACAGTATTGTTTTCTGTTCTTTCAATATACGCATCTAAGATATCTATGTCAAAAGAATTAAGGGTGTATTCGTTAGTTCCTTGTGTTAGGGTAAGCTCTACTTTAGAAACTTCCCACATCTGAATGCCTCTGTTTGACCAGTCAGCAAACATAATGTTTAAAGAACGTCTTGCAGTTACTGCATCATAAGACGTACGAGCTTCCAATCCTGCAAGTTCGTACGCTTCTTCGATTGCGGTCGCTACATCTAAACTAAATGCACGAGTTCCTGAGGTCGCCATATTAGTTGTAATATGCTACAAAAAAGTCGCAATTAGCTAATACTACATAAGCCCCAGTGTTGAACTTTACTCCATCGTTAGGAAGGTAATGGTCAAACTGTTCGTTTGCTGCACTACCGAATTTAAACTCTATTAGAAGTTTAGTTCCACTTGCACTCGTTCCGTCATATATTTTTATAGTGGCGTCTGCTGCACTTGCTTGTGCTTGAACAGATTGAATTCTTATTGGTCCTAAGTTCGTTGCTGTTCCAGCACCACTACCAATATATCCTTGTAGCTGTCCTGTGGCTGTTAAAGCCTTAGTTGCTTTTACATCGGATGAACTCATATTACTCCCCTATTAAGCGTCAGCAAATGGAGTTACTAAAGTGCCTGAACCTAAAATGATTCCTTCTACTGCGTATTTAGCACTACCTACTGCAGTTACTGTAATAATGCTTCCTGCTAATCCACCTTTAGTCGTACCATTTAAGGTAATAACATCGTTAGAAGCACCTGAAATAAAAGTTTTACCAGTTGCATTATTTACGCCAGTATATAAACCGCCTACGAATTTATCTGTACCATCTGTAAGAATATCCATATCGGTAGCTGCTGTTTCTACTACAAAAATAAAAGTAGCTCCTAAATTGTTTGTTTGATTTGGGTCGTCGTTACTTCCTGGAGCAGTAGCTACAATACTTGGTAAAGTAAATTTACCGTCTGCATCGTTACAAGTAAGAATTTTACCTGCATGTGAGTCTACTGTTAAAGATGTGTCTGCAGTTAAACTAACGACGTTAGCATTACCTGCTGCGATGAATCCTGCTAATGATTTTACAGGACCTGAGAATGTTGATTTTGCCATATTAAGTCTCCTTAATAACCTCTATCGTCTTGGCTTGTCTGCTAGGTCAGTCGATAGATTGTTTGTATTAATCCTAGAACTCTTGTCATGATACATCATTAAAATCAAAAAAGAAAGGGAGCCGAAGCTCCCTTAATTTTTTCACGAAAGTGAGTTATGCTCCAGGTGAACCGAAGATACCTCTCCAGTCACTCCAACCAAAGCTGTAACGTTCTCTAGCTTTGTATCTTACATTACCAGTTTCGAAGTCGCCTTCCATACTAGTAGATACAGGAGTTCTAACGAAATGTTTTAATCCGTTAGGTACGTCAGTTTTGATAAAGAAAGCATCAGTATCTGTTAGATAATGATTTACAACATAACCTTCAGAAATCATTCCCATGTTTCTGATTGCATTGATGTCATTATCTGAAGTACCAACTCTTCCAGGAGTTTCCATCAGTCTATCTGCTACGAACTGTAAAGCAGGTGGAATGATAAGTTTTCTTGCCTGAGCATTAACTTTTAGATTTCTTTCATCTTTGAAGTCAGCGATGTCAATCAACGCTTGTTCAAGAGAAGTTTCGTTTAAGTCAGCTGCTGTAGACAACTCATTTCTTAAGTCCACGTTAGCAACAGTAGGGTGGTCTGTAGCACAAAGCTCTTTTCCATCTCCACCAACATATGAAGAACTAAACGCATTGTTTAATACGTTAGCTGCTTTCACTTGCTTAGTTTGTTGCATAGACCTAGCTAAAGCTCTTGTGTATCTTGAAGAAAGAGTATCGTAAAGGTTATCTTCGATAGCTTCTTCTGTTAACGCAAATGCTAATGCTACGGTTTCGTGTGTGAAACGTGATGTCCAGGATTCTTGAGCTGTATCGTAAACGACCGCTGCTCCTTCTCCTTTAGTCGGTGCTTCACCAAACCCACTTAACATTACTTCTTCCTCGAAAGCTCTTTCAGAAGTTTCGGTGTCGAAGATGTCTTCGTGTTCGTTATTGTATCTCTCATACTCTAATCCAAAGAGAGCATGGAGTCCTGGTACTAGTTCTTTAACTAGTTGGGCTCTATTAATTGCCATTATTTATTCTCCTTAGATTATACAGCAAATGTGTTAGTAGGGAATGTGAATAATCCTCTCGCATAAGCACCTATTTCATTGCTTGGTTGCGAAGCGAATCCGACACATAACGCCACACCACTTGATGTTGTTGCAGTCACACCCTCTTTAGACCTGCCGTTGGTTGTTGAACCAGCAGTTGTAGAAAGAGTGTATTTAGAGCCGATAAAACTTACCGCAGGTGTACCTGCTGTAAATTGAGCTTCGTAAACAATTCCTGGGTCATTGTAAACGAGAGCTTCTGCATCTGCTCCGCCTTGTGTAGCCGTGTCAGCAGTCCAAACTTTCGAAAAAGTTGGGGTGCCGTCAGTAGCTGTATAGAATACTCCATAAAATACGCCTACAGGAGTGCCTGTCGCCGTGCCTTGAATGACATAACCACTAGATAAATTAACTACATCACCTGAAAAGATTGATGCGTTAGTTGCACTTGCGATTCTCATTTTAGCAGGACGAATAACACCACCGTACATATGATATGCTGGAGTAAAACCATCTGGTTTATTTGTATTAGCCATGATAATCTCCTTTGCTTATATACATTGTTATTATTAATCTCATTTGTTGGTAGGTTTACTACCAAACGCGACTTTAGAAGTCCTTTGGATATCACTATCTTTTATAGGCATTCTAGCATCGCTTTCTCGCATATAGTTGTGGTCTACACCGTCCATAGCAGATTTTGCTTGGTTTTGAAAATACTCTGTACGTTCTTGTGCGGTTTCAACTGGTACTTTAGCGAGGATTAAACCTCCGACCCCAATAACTCCTGTGTTGCTTCCACTATCTATGGTAGGGGCTTCGAAATCAGGATAGTCTTCTGCTCTCACAGGTTCATATCCTTCTCTAACACGTTTTGACATATTAGATTTATCATCGACTCCTCTAGTAGCTTCACGAATCCACCTGAATTGATATCCAGGAGGTGCTTCTGGTGCGTCTAACATTGACGGGGGTTTCCAAGGCGTTCTGCGAGTTTGAGAGGCTCGTGTCTCTGCAGACCGTGAGTTACGGTCAGTTCTGACTTCTGGTGTGTTGTTATCTTCAGTCATATTTATACTCCTTCGATATGCTTAGCATATTCTTCTAGCGGCACGTTAAGTCTTTTAGCTATTGCTACTTGACTTGGTGTCAATTTTATTTTGCGTGATAATTTTTTACCACTAGCACCTCTGCTAGAGGCGGCAACCTGTTGCACGGGTGCAGATTGCTCATTAGAAAACTTGTGTGGGAATGTTTCAGCCATACGTTTATCTACTTCGTTATAATAAGTATCAGAGGTAGGGTCTATTCCCCCCTCCACTAATTCTTTATGTATTCCAAATGCTGCAAACGTCATTGCTTGGTCATCTCCGAACCATGTGTTCTTTTTAGCCCACTGCTCTGCTTTTGGGTCAGGTCCAGCAGCCTGAGGCTGTAGGCTAGGTCTATACGACTCAACAGGAACTTCTTCTTTAGGTTGACTTTCTCTAAGTTTTTGCTGTGCTGCTAATCTTCTAAGATTTTCAGCTTCTGCACTAACTCTAGAAAGTTTTTCAGTTGCATTAGCAACTGCCTCTCCGTCTCCTGCGTCCTGAGCCTCTCTCAAAGCGGTTTTGGCTCTTTCAATTTCTGATTGTACCCTATTGTCATACTCTTTGAAAAGGGAAGAATCAGAGTTCTTTAACTTTTCTTTTAGTTGTGTAGCTGTTTGATTAACACTTTGAGCATACGTTACAGCTTCATCTCGCTGTCTTTCTGCTTCTCGCATTTTATATGTTAGCTTATCAATACGTTTTTGTACTGATTCACTAATTTGGTCTAGCTCGTCTTTGGGCTGTTCTTCTTCAACAGGTGTTTCTTCAACTACTTCATCTTTAATTGAATTGTCAACATCTGCTGCTCTTATGTCAACTTCCCCTTCTGGAAGTTCTAATTCTAATTCTATTTTTTCTGCTTCGTTTTGCATGAGTCCTCCTCAAGATTGTTATGATAAAATTGCTTCTGGGTCATCTATAGTAGCTAGTATCTCATCATCATTTAAAAGACGCATATCGCCTCCTTCTATCTGAAAACGAGCTCCAGCATATCTACCGAAAATAACCCAATCACCTTCCTTACACCAAGCCCCTTCAGGAAACTTGTGCACGTCGCTATAGGCGTCTGGTCCCATAGCAACCACATACCCAACAACTGTAGCTAACCTTTCCTTATCAACAGTTTGTTTTGCAATGTGTATTCCACCCTTCGTTACCGAAGCAGGTGCAAAAGGTAATATTAAAATACGATACCCCGTTGGACGTGGTAGCGATTCCGCATGAGCTTCTAAATTATCGGGAGTAATACCTTCTTCAGCCGCTTCTGGGGCTTTTGCGTTATTACTTCCGAAATTCATTACCCTGTCTGGAACAGTTTCTTTTTGCGTTTCGACTTTATTAGTCATGTGCATCCTCCATATTAGAATGTAAAGTTTGAATTTCCTGTTCAGCGAAACTCAAACCTGCTATTTCCCCGACTATCCTTTGGTATTGTTCAAAATCCTCAACACTTCCAGACGCGAGAGTTTGCGTAAGAGCTTCTTTTCTCTCACGATATTTACGGAGCAAATGCTCCGTAGCTAAGATATAATCCATTTATTTAATATAGTTATACCAAAGAAGTCCTTTAGTTTGCCCGTAAGCTCCTTTTACTTTTGATTCTTTGCCAACAACGTTGCCTTTAGAATCTGTGTTTACTTCACCAGCAGTAACAGTTTGCGTTTTAGTGTTATCAACTATTGTTGGCTCACTAGGTGCAGCTCTGTTTACCTTTTTAGAAGGTGACGGGTAATCTCTATTTCTATTCATATTATTCTCCGTTTGTTTTTCTACTTTCACGAACTGTTTTTACTAGTTCATTATAGTTCTTATCAGCGTCAGCTTTTGCTTTTAATTCTAGTTCTTGCAATTCTATAGCAGATTTAGTATCTTGTACTCTTAAATCGGCTTCTATTTTCTCACGCTTAATTTGTGCATCTAGTTCTGCTTTCATAGCAGCAAGTTGTGCGTCTCTTGCATCATCTTCTGCTTTTTGCATTAGTTGTTCTCTTTCAAGCTGTAGTTGCTGCTGGAACATTTCCATTTGTGGGTTTTGTTGTGCTGCTGCTTGTGCCTGTGCCATAGCTTGTGCCTGACCTGTAACTTGTTGTGTAGCTTGTGCTGCCATCATAGCAATTTGGTTCATAACTTCTGGTGGCATTTGACCGTCTTCCATAGGCGGTAACGGTTGTCCCATTGCTTGTTCTATTTGTTGTCTATATAACATAGACTGATGTTCTTGTATATTTGCTCCTATTGCTTGCATAGCGATAGGATTTTGTTGAACCATAGGATTTTGCATAAAAGCACTATGAGCTCCAATATACGCTTCGTGGTTTTGGAAAGGGTAAGCTTTTATAGGATTACCTGTCATAGCCGCTTGTTGTTCACTTATAGGGTCTCTCGGCGGAACTTCTTCTTCTGGCGGTAATAAAGCGTCAATATCTTTAATATTAAGTGCTATATACATTTTTCTGTAAGATTCTCTTAAATCATGTAATTCAGGAGCTGCTTGTGCCATTTGTAACTGTGTTTGAGCTAACGTTATTCTTTGTGTCATACTGAATATGTTTGGGTCGCTTACAGGTATAACATCTACAGAATTATCAAAATCTTCTTTAAAGACGTTTTCTGACGCACCTTGTACTTGATATGGGTATTGAGGAGGTAAAAACTCACCGAATACTCTTTTTAGTATTTTAAACTCACAACGCTGTGCATAATGTAATCTTTTATGGATTGCGGACATAACTCTTTGTCCTTTTTCCATTAAAGCTACGGTTGTTCCTACAGGGGCTTCAGAGTTACCATCACCTGTTGGGTTTTCTACTGTAGCCGCAAATCTTTTACCAGAATCAACTAATGCTCCTAATAACGTAGCTAAAGTACCGCTTGGTTCTTTATACGGCAACGGAAGAAAAGCATCTTGTAATCTTCCTCCAGGAGCGTCAACATCTCGCCATTCTCCAGGCTGTAACGGGTCATCGTGTCGTTGAATATTTAATCCACGTGATTTAAACCCTGCAGGAAGGTTAGAAAGTGTTCCTGCGTCTATTAATTGACGTAAAATAGCGGTAACTGATTTAGTTAAGCCGCCCATCATGTGAATTAAGCCAAATCCGTAAAAACCTAATCCAGGAAGAAACTTATAATGAGTAAAATACTCAATTTTCTTCTTCATAGGGTCTTTTTCTTGATAATTTTGCCTAATTGCTAAAACTTTATTGTTATCTTTGCAAATAGTAACGATATAAGGTAAAGCTAACCCTGTTTCTTCACCATTTTCGTCTAAATCTTGATATCCTTCTAAATCTAAGTCTACATGCATCTCTAAAAGAGTGTATTCTTCATCACTAACCGTTCTAGTTAGTCCTTGTAGCTCGTCTATTTTGTCATCTACTTCAGTATTGTCTACAGAACTTCCTGGAGATGACATTTCCATGTCTTTATAGAATCCAGACAGCTGTAATTTACGTAATTCGTTTTCATTCATGTGAATTACGTGGGTAATTCTAGGAGACGTTAATAAATCTACTGCGTAATAAGGTACAACTAAATCTTCTGACTTAACAAAACGTGAAACAGCCCTACCAAATGAAGGGTCATAGTAAACTTTTTTAAATGCTGAACCAGATAAAGGTAAATAAAATAAAAGTTGGTCCATTTCTGGGTCATACTCTTCCATTTTATACGTTATTTGATAATTCATGAAATTTTTAACACGATTTGCTTTTTCAATTTTAGCGTTATCGGTCATTCCTAAAACTTCAGTATCTACAGGTCCTCCTGCAGGTAACATTTCTTTGTATGCTTGTGCTTGAAACTGTGTTACTGCTTCTGCAAGTATTGGGTGATGAACTCCTGAGGCTCCGACAAAAGGTTGTGACCTTGCTGTTGAATTTATTCCTAATAAATCTAAACCTTCTGTGTATGTTTGAAACCAATCATTTCTAGAATCTAAATCATCTTCGTAAGAACTAACTAATTCTGATGCGATTGTGTTTAGTTCTCGTTCATCTAAACTTTCTGCTAAGTTTTCTCCGAACTTTGAAAAGTTTTCTTCGGGCATATCGCTGCCTCGAATAATTGAACCGTCTGGTTGTACAAAAAGTTCAGTTTCTTCTTCGGGCTGTTCCATAATTTCGAGCTCTATAGCTTGAGAATTATCAGGTACTGCGGAGATTGCTTGTTTTTCAATAGCCATGTTGATAAATCATAGTATGATTTTGATTAATAATAAACCCTTTCGCCTTCATAATAACTTTCTTCCTCAAAATAATCACTTGTTAATTGTAAAAACCCACCTTCCCTAAACCTAGCTAATGCTAGTGTTGTAGCGTCAACGAGGTCGTCGTTTTCACCACTTGGGAAATCAGAAACTTCTTCCATAAGTTCTTCGCCAAATCTATTATCAGGTACCCAAACTCTTCCATCTTGAAAAATTGGAGATACAGAATTTAATCGTGCAATTTTATCTTGTCCTTTTCCTGGACTAAATGTATTTACGGGAATTCCTACCCTACGTAATTCTTGTACTAAAGGAATACCACTAGCTTTAGCTTCAATAATTACTGTATCAGGTACCCAATACTCATACAAACGTAATGCTTCCGCTTTTAATTCAGGAAAATCAAAACGTTCTTTTATACAATCTATTAAAATTAGGTGAGCTTCGTTGCCGTGATATACTTCGTCGCCTATTTTTCCTTCAGGGTACCAAACACCCCATGTTGTTATAGCGGTAAAGTCGGCTCTTTCTGATTTTAAAAACGCTGTATCATAACTTTGTATAATATAATCACATTTCGGTGGTGTGTTTTCGTCCCAAATATTGAACCAGTCTTTAGGAATAATAGAAATACCTTCTCCTGTCGGTCTTTGCATGTACTGTGCCGCCCATTTAGACGGACTTACAGAAGCTTTTATACTTTCAAGTTCTTCTAACTTCCAAAATTCTTTCCATAAAGGCTTTCCACTAGGCAGTATCGCAGGAAATTCTATAATTTCCCACTGGTCAGAACCTTCGTCTTGTGCCATTTTTCTAGTTAATCTACCTGTTAGGTCTTTTTTATTCCAACGAGTCATAACTATGACGATTGCACCACCAGGCTGTAGCCTTTGACGTGGACCTGCCATAAACCATTCGTAAGCTTCGTCCATAGCTTTATCCGACATAGCGTCTTGTTCCGAATGCGGGTCATCAATAATAAACAAATCAGCCCCCCTTCCTGCTAATGCACCCCCAATACCTGCGGCGTAATACTCACCACCTTTATTTGTAAGCCATTTACCAGCAGAACGGCTGTCCGCTTTTAGTTCTGTGTCTGGGAATAGTTCTTTATATTCTTCGCCGTCAATTAAATCCCTAACTTTTCTACCAAAATTAACTGCAAGGTCAGCGGTGTGGGTTGCTTCTATAATTTTTAGTTTAGGGTTTTTACCTAATAAGTAGGCAGGAAACAAATGTGATGCAAACTCAGATTTAGTATGTCTAGGCGGCATATTGATAATTAAACGTTTTAATTTACCACTAGCAATATCATCAAAAGCTTTTGCCATTTTTACGTGATGGTCGCCGTTAATGAACTCAGACCATATAGATTTTACAAAATCCATAAAGGTACTTGTGGCTTTTTCTTGAAACTCTCGTTTTTCTAATTCTTCTAGTAAAACAGTAAACTCTTTAGCCTCTGCTTTATTCAAATACGCAAGGTCTATGTTTTTTAAAGCTTTTAGCTTATCAGCGTTAGATGTCATTTATTTCATTTGGTTTCTAGCAAGTTCTCTTATTAAGTCTTGTATCACATCTGGTGAAACGTTTTCAAACTCTGATAAATTATTTAAAGGGTCTAATGAAATATAGGTATCTCCCTCGCCCTTAAATCTTCTAGGTGGAAAACGCAAAGCATCGTAGCCTTCTTTTTGAAAGAAATCAGTTGTTTCTTTATTAATCGAAGACGGAGTTTTATTCACACTATCTTTTATATTGCCTCTAATTCTATCTATATCGAAATCCATTTGATTTTCGCCGCCTACACGACTTGGTCTACTTCGATACATTTCTCGGTTAGTTAATAACTGGTCTATATCAGACGGCATATTATCAACATCTAAAACTTTGTTAAATTTAGGCTGTAAAATTTTAAGACTTTTTTTACTAAACTCGGGCAATCTGGGGTCTAGTGCATCAGCGGCTAAATATGTGGGTTTATTAGATAACGAAGCTATTCCTCTTTCACCGCGAAACATAAACGGTGTTCCTGCTTCTTCGTTCCTGCGAATTTGTGTAGCTATTTCATCAACAGACATAGGCTTTCTGCCTGTTTTCTTTGTAGCGTCGGCTAATTCTTTTGTCGGTTGTTTTTTACCAAACTTTGTAGGGTCTTTTACAAAGCCTTCGTATTGTTCTTTTATTCTTAATTCTTCTGCTTCCGCTTTATTGATTTGGTCTAGTTCTTTCTTAAGAGAATTTTTAACACTTTCGTTACCTTTTAGTATTGGGTCTTCGTCAAAAGTTTTAAGCGTTTGTTGTATTTCTTTTCGCCTAGCTATTAAAAAAGGACTTAAAGCTAATTTTGCACCTCCTCCTCCGAGATAGTCTAAATACGATAAAGCTTCTCCAAATTTATCTCCTCTACGTTTAGCTAGTTCAGTGGATATTCCTGGAATAAACTCGGCTACTCCAGATACAAGGTTTTGAAGAGGGTCTTCGGTGTTTAAGGGCTGATTTATATAGTTATAAATCCTATCCATAAAAGATTGGTTAAATGGATTTATAGGTTCTATTGTGCCTGTAGGTTCAGCCATAAGCTAAGTATATGCGAACTGCGGGTTATTTGCAAAGCAAAAACTTAAAATAAAGTAAAGAAGAAAAGCTTATGAGTGGAGTTCTTGGTTCGTGGAAGGTTTTTCTTTAGACTTACGGTCTTTGAATATTCTATCGAAGTTAGCGTTGAACTTTTCGCGGTCCGTGGGTCTTTGTCTACTTCCCTTGCCGCCGTGCCATTGCCTATTGTTTTTCATCGTATTCTCTGTAATACTCAACGATAGATAAAATATCTTTTGTATATCTTTTTATTTCTGCCATGTTCATCGATAAATTTTCGTACTGAGGCGTAGTTAATGCATAATACGCAACCGCAGGAGCCTTACCTTCTTGTACTAACTTTAAATATTCTTCCATGATTTCTGGTGTGAGGACTTTCCATTCAACACCAACAGCTTGTATTTCCATGGGCAGCGGTGGGTGGTACATGGGTGCAGGTAACGCAATAGTATTCACTTCAACAGGTTTGGTTGGTAATAGCGAACAACTAGTTATAAAAAAGAATGAGCTTAGTAGAACTAAATGGAAGGGTTTATTCATTTGAGGGGGTTTCCTTCTGGACCGAAGTTAGGTCTACTAAGTCATCCATGACTTGTTTACTGCCTTTATTAACAATCTTTTCTATTAATCCTGGTTTGTTTAACGCAAGGTTATCTAAATCGTGCTTAGCAAATGTTTGTCTTAATTTATTGACTTCACGGAGAGCGTCTTGTTTTTGAGCTTCCAACTTTCCGAGGTCAGCGGACAGCTGTTCTTGTTTAGCTAAGTATTGTTTAATTGAATCATTTTGCTCGGTTATTTTACTTTCAAGGATTACTTGGTTGGCTTTAGACTGAGATAATTGGTCGAACAGGTACTTCGAACCTGCCAAAGAAGCTACCAATAGGGCTCCGAGAACCATGCTTATTTTATATCCCATCACAAAAGTATAATCGTAAAAATTTTTTTCGCAAAATTTTTTGACTAGGGACTTATTTGAAAACTACATGCAAAAGCGGATGCAAGTCCAGGGGCGGGCGGGTGGGACCCGCGAGCACGCGAAAAAGGGGGGTATGGGGGTTCGATTTCGAGAATAAGGGAGTGGAGTAGAGTCCGCGAACAGCAGAGCAAGGGAGAACTACAGGCAAAGAAAAGCCCACTGAAATCAGTGGGCTCAGAGGTCAGTCGAGATTACTCGACTGTGATGAACTCAGACTTGATTAGCCTGTTCTTGTAGAACTGCCATATCTTTGCTGGAGTCTGGACTGTGTTAAACTCAGCAACATTATCTAATGCAGAGTTAAGACCAGATGCGTCAGTCCCTATCAAGTCCTCAACAGTTAAGCTGTTGTTATCAGCACTAGCAAGTGCGGATATGATGCACTGTGCCTGATGAGGTAATTTATTAGCACCATCAACTTTGTTCAGAGTGATAGTAGAAGTCTTGTCAAATCTTCTACCATTACCTTGCACTTTAAATGAAGTGAAGTTATTAGTTGCTTTCTTTTCTATAGTTTTGTTTTTCATAGTATTTCTCCTTTCTTGAAAAACCGCCCAGCTTAATTGCTGAACTTACATATCATTATACTACTTTACTTTAAGAATACAACCATTTAGCGAAACTAATTTACTTTTATTTTATGCACTAATAATGGACTGATATCAATGAACAGTTGTAAAAGAACAACAGACGAAGAGACGAACAGAAGAAGAGAACAGTATATGGGTAGGGGAATGTAGTGAAGGTGTAGAGTAGAGTAGAGTGAATGATAGAGTAGAGTAGAGCGATTGGACTCAATCAATCTTTAGCTGAAAAGTCTCCGTCAATCACGTTAGACTCGCTTGCTCGCTTGTTGATTAGCTGTTCGAGTCGAGTGAGTATGTCGTCCTTAGACATCATGTCGATTTTCGCGGTTAGTATCTCGCGTCTATCAATGTAGAGCCCACCTGCCTTGCCTCGATGGACCTCTGCTGTGATGGCGGCGGATATCTGACCTTGTTCTTTTGCCTCCTCCCTTAGTTCGTGGAGCGTGGACAAATGATTCTCTAGAGAAACTGCGTCCTTCTCTGAGGCTGCGATTTCCAAGTCGATGAGGTAGTTTCGTACAACTGGGTTATGATTTAGTAAAACACTGCCCTGTGTCTTAGCACCCTTCCTGTCCTTCGTATACCCTGCTTTAATCGCTGCTTCTGTAGCTGTTTGACCCTTCAAATACTCTTTACAAAATAGTTTTTGTTTTGAGTTGAGTGGTTGCCATGTCTTACCCTTGTCATCGATGTATGCTTTACCATCTTCTGTTGGCATTAATGATGTATAAGTTAGTTGTTTCATCTTAGTTCCTCGACTTATCAAATGATATTACAATAATATTATATATTTATCATATTATATACTTTTTCTCATGCCCTCTAGGTATCTTACCACTCATTTGTAATATACTAATAGAAATCTATTACTTTTGCTATTACTAACAATCCTCTAACCAAGAGCCTTGTAGCTTGATTCTATTAGTATATTAGTGATATTAGTAGTTCTTACGATTTATTTTCAAAAACTTTTTTATTTTTCAGAATAACAATACACATAGAATAATAGACATAAAAAACCCCGCCGAAGCGAGGTCAAAGAACCCTTCATTTATAAGGAGCATTTATGGAGAAGAATTCTTTATTTGTTTTTCTTTATTGATTGCGTCATAAATACAACTAAGTTCATAATCTCGTTTAGCTTTAAGCTTATCTATTTTAGTTTCAAACTTCTCGTAGACCGAGTCGTATAGTTTATTTAATCGTAGCAGTTCTTCACTCATCATTCACCACCTTCGACTTCATCCACTCAGTCACAATAGCCATAGCCTCGCGTCTCGGAACATCGAAATGTTTTGTAAGTTCTGCGGGTGCTCCGAACATATTCATTTGTCCCGACTCTTGCATAAGGTCGAGCATAACAAAAAAGGGTAAATACTCTTTTTGTTTATCAGTGAGTTTAACATAATCTTCGTTTTTAGTCGGTACTTTCTCCATTGTTAACCCTCCATCGTTGCGATACGTGCAGGTATCACAACAGTCATATTACAATTATCACAACACCTGCCGTCTTGCACTGGTAAAGCATTGTTGCCACCTTCCCACACAACCTCACCGCTGTCATTTCTCAGCGGCTCGATATGACCTTCGCAAATACAACACTTGCGGTCATCTAATTTCGTCACATTATTCATAAATTTCTCCTTTCTTATTTATTACTAATTATATTATAGCTAAGAACAAGCTGACTATATACCAGCATACTTACCGCCCAATAGTCTTAGTATCATTAATAGTTATATACTGATATGCACCTTTATTGTAAGCAGGTGCACTCTGCTTTTTGCGAATCTCCGCTAACTCGTTGGCTGCGGCTTCCCCACATGCCAAGCAAGTCACATAACCTAAGGACAATCTGCCCTCAGGTATTGGTTCGTGACATAAATTACACTTAGAAGTCGGCATTTTCAAAATACTTATCTATAGTGAGATGTTGATAGTCGAACTCGTCAGGTTCTTCTCTGTTATCGAGTTTTTCAGCATTTTTTATAATATGCTGAATATTGTCAAAAGTGCTCCAGTCAGGCTTTAACGTATCGATTCTATTTTGGTCGAGCATAATAGCCAGTGGTGTAAAGGTATCACCCTCGACAGAATCACCTGTTGTCAGACCTAAAATTAATGCTGGACTGCCGTTATCGTAAGCAGTCGCTCAGAC
>Ga0213869_10001421_pt1 | contig 18044 bp, 20 predicted proteins | sample PICome_10_FD_160083 | JGI IMG/M metagenome (GOLD analysis project Ga0213869, IMG submission 160083) | Coastal seawater microbial communities near Pivers Island, North Carolina, United States - PICO132 | ecosystem: Environmental > Aquatic > Marine > Coastal | place: USA: North Carolina...
GGCTAAAGCGTAGTTGTCGTTTTCTGCAACTAATTTTTTTGTAGTATGTTTTACAAGAGTTACCACAATCTTGGCATGCGCTTTGGAATCCAATAAAAACGTCGAACCCAATTCGCCCCCATGGGGAAGATGATTATATATGAAAAAGTCTAACGGTTAGAATTTTTTAAGATTCTCTGTTTTTCTCGATTCCAGTCTCTTTGTTTAACATCCTCTCTTTGGTCATAGGTTTTTTTACCCTTACCTATTGCAATATCACATTTAATTTTATTTTCTCTCCAATAGATTGATGTCAATACGCAGGTAAGGCCTTGTTGGCTAATTGCTTCTAGAATATTACTTATTTCTCTTTTGTTTAGAAGTAATTTTCTAGATCTTGTTGGATCTATTTGATCATTTTTTAAAGATGCAGGCGGATCAATTTTTAAACCAATAACCCATGCCTCATTCTTTTTAAGAGTTACATAGGAATCCTTTACATCAACCTTACCATTTCTTAAACCTTTAACTTCCCATCCTTCTAATACTAAGCCAGCCTGAAATTTATCAGTTAAGTGATAATTTCTTGCAGCATTTTTATTCTTGACGATGATATTATTATTTTTAGCATTCATAATGATTCTCACAATTATGAATCTGTTAAAACTATTTGCAAATTTTGAGGGTATTTATGCAAAAAACTAAAGTAACTTTAATTTACTGGGGTCTTTGCTTATTTATTTTTTTAGCTTTAATTCCATGGATTTTTAATCCCACTCTAGCTCTTCATTCAATCCAGGCTCTAGCAATATATGGAGGGATAGTAACTGCTTTTTTGGGCGGTATCATTTGGGGTTGGGAGGAAGACTCTGCCTCATCAGCTAACCTCTGGATCGCAATTGGGTTCTCTCTTTTGGGCCTAGGAGTAGCATTAGTTTCTTTTATAAATTTATCATTCAGCCTTATCTTACTGATTCTAGCTCTTCAAGTTTTTTTGCACTTTGAGAAAAAAAACAGTTCATTCTTTCAAGCAAACATTAAATACGCAAATGCAAGAAATTTGATAACAAACTTAGTTACAATATGCTGCATAACTTCTTTAGCATTTTTATATAACCCTTATACATAATTATATGAACGGAAATACTTCTTCAAAACTTCATGAAACTGTGTCCTGGGTAGGAAAGTGGACCTTTGTACTTGCTGCAGCGGGATCAGCTGTAGGCCTAGGAAATATTTGGGGTTTTCCATATAAAGCAGGAACCGAAGGCGGCGGGGCTTTTGTAATGATTTATCTTCTTTGTATCTTAGCAGTTGGACTGCCAATTATGATGGCTGAAATCATGATAGGTAGGCGCGCCAGAAAAAGTCCTGTCAACGCTATGAAAACAGCAGCGATTGATTCAGGACAAACAAGCAGATGGCAGGCAGTAGGTTGGGGTGGTTTAATTTCAGGAATTTTAATCCTTTCTTTTTATAGCGTTATAGCTGGAATTTGTTTGAACTATATAATTATAGCTGCTTTTCCAACTCCTGATATTTCCTCTCTAGAGCAATTCAATATAGTTACCTCATCTCCATCAAGACTATTATTTTGGCATTCAATTTTTATTGCTTTGAATATTATTATTATTTCAGCAGGTGTTATTGGTGGCATTGAGAGAATGGTTCGCTTATTGATGCCAGCATTGTTTATTTTGATGATGGTAATGGTTATTAATGCAATGATTAATGGTGATTTTGCCAGAGGTTTAAGCTTTTTATTTGCTCCGGATTTTTCAGAAGTAGATGCTACGACATTCTTGAGAGCTATGGGACAAGCTTTTTTTAGTTTGAGTTTAGGAATGGGCTCTATCATGTGTTACGGAGCCTATATGCCACAAGAGGAAAATATTTTTAGAACATCACTCACGGTTGCAGGTTTAGATACTTTAATAGCTATATTGGCTGGCCTAGCAATTTTCCCAATTATTTTTGCATATGGCCTAGAGCCAGGTGCAGGCCCTGGCCTTGTATTTGTAAGCCTATTGTCTGCTTTTGTAGATATGCCTTTGGGCAATATTGTTGGACCAGCTTTTTTTGCATTACTTTCAATCGCGGCATTAAGTAGTGCTATTTCTTTGCTTGAACCAAGCGTTGCATACTTCGAAGAAGAAAAGATAGTTTCTCGATTTTCTGCTGCTTTAACCCTGGGCCTATCTGCATGGGTGATAGGTATAGGCAGCGTGCTTAGCTTTAATGACTGGTCTGATATTTCTTTTATTGGAAATCTTAATTTTCTTGATTCAATAGATTATTTAGCAAATCAATTTTTAATGCCTATTGGAGGCATGATGGTTGCAATCTTTGCTGGATGGTTTTTAAAGCCAAATCTTGCTTTAGATGAATTTTCTGACATCGATTTAGTAATATTTAAAATTTGGAGATTCTTTATTAAATTCATTTCTCCGGTTCTTGTTGCAGCAGTTTTTGTATACCAGCTAGTAAGCTAACAATGTCTTGCAGTTTTGAAGGATCAGAAATATTTTCAGCATCTCCAGAAAGAATACTTGCATTAATCAATGACTTTGAGTCTTATAAGGAATTTTTACCTGGTTGTCTTGAGTCCTCTAAATTACCTGATCCCGAAGAAGGTTTTGTCTCCGGCAGATTGGTATTTTCACTGCTCAATAAAACTTATGCATTTGAATCTAATAATAAGACCACTGGTCATGAGGTAAGCATTATTCAATCCAAAGGTCCTTTTTTAGATTTTCACGCACTTTGGAGTCTAGAGGTAATTGATGAAAATCAGACTAAGGTAAGGTTTCGAACTACTTTCACTCTCCCATTTGCTCTTAGCATAATTGCTACCCAATCTCTAATAAATAAAATTGGCCACAAGTTTATTAATGCTTTTGCAACTCAACTATCAAAATGAAGATCTATGTTTCTATTCAACGAGAAGTTCAGCCAAGTTTTTTAGAGCTTGATGTTTCTGAAAGCATTACCGCAAAAGAAGTTTTAGAATTGCCGGAAGTGAAAAAACTTTATCAGGAAGAAATAAATTACTTGAAAGTTGGGATAAATGGTGAGGAGTTAGATGGTAAATATAAGGCTAAACCACTCAATTACAGAATGTCTCATGGAGAGAGGCTGGAGGTTTATAGACCACTTTTTCAAGACCCTAAGGAAAGAAGGAAAAATAAAGCTAAGGCAGTAAAAGATTCTTAGTTATTATCTGCGAGAGTAGTTTCCTCTAGTACCCAAGTATCCAATCTTTGATCTGTATCAAAGATAAGTGATAGCTTCTTCTCACCAACAATGGTTTCACCAACTTTAACTGAATAAAAATAATCCCATCTATTTTGATGGATGGGGCTATTAAGCAGTGGAGTTCCTAGTAGGTATTGCACCTGATCCTTAGAAAGGCCTTTTACAAGTTGCTCCACGTCCTCGTCCTCAATAATATTGCCTTGTAAAACAGCTACTTTAAATGGAGCTAGAGATGAGCAGCTTGATACTCCGCCAATAGACAAAATAATGATTAAAAAGGCTTTTGTTAATTGCTTCATGAGATGATTTGATTATACTTTGAAAGAGGATACATCGAAAAGTTCATGAGTAAAGAAAATACTGAATTAAAAAAAGCAGGCTTAAAAGCAACACTTCCCAGGATAAGAATATTAGAAGCTCTTGAATCTAGTGATAATCGTCATTTAAGTGCCGAGGATATTTATAAGCAGCTTATTACTTCTGGTGAGGATGTTGGCTTAGCAACTGTATACAGGGTGCTAACTCAATTTGAATCAGCTGGGATAGTAACGCGACATAACTTTGAAGATGGTCATGCAGTCTATGAGATCACTCCTGATGATCATCATGATCACATGGTATGTCTTGAAACTGGTCAGGTTATTGAGTTTCATGATGAGGTTATTGAAAAACGCCAGGAATCAATTGCAAATGAAATGGGTTATGAAATAGTTGATCACAGTATGGTTCTATACGTGAAACCTCTAAAATAAATTAGCTTTAAGCCCTTGAACTCGCTATGAGTTACCCCAATATATCTAAGTATTGGATGTAAAGATGGCAAAAAAACAAAAAGCACAAGATAAAACAGATCTTAAACATGATTCTATTGAATTAGAAACAGAAACAGAAACAGAAACAGATACAGATATAGATGTGGATGATTCTAAAGAAGATGATTTAGATCCGTCACTCACAGATAACTCTGAGATTCTCAATGCAGAAGAAAAAATTAAAGATCTTGAAGAAGCCCTCCTAAGATCAAGAGCTGAGCTTGATAATGCTTTTAAAAGAAACACTGCAGATATTGAAAAAGCACATAAATATGGAGTTGAAAGACTCCTTCATGAGTTGTTGCCTGTCGTAGATAATCTAGAGCATGCACTCAATAATTTCTCAAAAGATTCAACAAAGGAGGATAAAGAAGGAGTAGAGCTCACTCTAAAATCTTTCGAGTCAGCTCTTGATAAATTTGGCATTAGACCCATCTATCCGTTAAATGAACAGTTTGATCCAATTAAGCATGAGGCAGTAATGACTTCGAAGGATCCAAAAAAAGAAAATAATGAAATTGAAAATATATTTCAAAGGGGTTGGGAACTCCATGAACGGGTTGTAAGGCCTGCAAGAGTTTCCGTAATTAAAAATTAGGAAAAGATTATGTCAAAAATTATAGGAATTGATTTAGGAACAACAAATAGTTGTTTAGCTGTCGTTGAAGGGCAACAGCCAAAAGTTATTGAAAATGCTGAGGGGGGTAGAACCACTCCATCAGTGATAGGTTACTCAGATGAAAATGAAGTTTTGGTTGGTGCTCCAGCCAAAAGGCAAGCTGTAACAAATCCAGAAAAGACTTTGTACGCGATCAAAAGGTTGATTGGAAGAAGGTTCGATGATGACGTTGTAAAAAAAGATATGGATATGGTGCCATATGAGATTATGAAGGCTGATAATGGAGATGCCTGGGTAAAAGTGGGTGATAAAAAGTTAGCGCCTCCTCAGATCTCAGCTGAGGTCTTGAAGAAGTTAAAGAAAACAGCAGAAGAGTATCTAGGTCATGAAGTTTCAGAGGCGGTTATCACAGTTCCTGCTTATTTTAATGATTCTCAAAGGCAAGCCACTAAAGATGCAGGCAAGATAGCAGGCCTTGAAGTCAAAAGAATAATTAATGAGCCAACAGCTGCAGCATTAGCATATGGATTGGATAAGCATACAGGTGATTCGGTTGTTGCTGTTTACGATCTTGGTGGGGGTACTTTTGATATTTCCATCATTGAGATCTCTGAGGTAGATGGCGAGCATCAGTTTGAGGTATTGTCCACAAATGGCGATACTTTTTTAGGTGGCGAAGATTTTGATCTTAAGTTGATTGATTATTTTGTCGATGAGTTTAAGAAAGAATCTGGATTCGATTTAAAAAGTGATCCTATGGCTCTTCAGCGTTTAAAAGAAGCTGCAGAAAAAGCGAAGATAGAACTTTCTTCATCTGATCAAACCGAAATTAATCTTCCATACATAACTGCTGATAGCTCAGGTCCAAAACATTTTGTTCATAAGATCACGAGGGCTAAACTTGAATCTTTAGTTGAAGATCTAGTAGATAGAAGCCTTGCTCCATTAAAATTGGCTCTAGAAGATGCAAAACTTGCTATCGGTGATATAAATGAGATTTTGCTTGTTGGAGGGCAGACTCGTATGCCAATGGTCCAACAAAAAGTTAAAGATTTTTTTGGTAAAGAGCCAAGAAAAGATCTTAATCCCGACGAAGCTGTTGCTGTGGGTGCTGCAATTCAGGGATCAGTTCTATCTGGTGATACTAAGGACGTGCTCTTGCTGGACGTAACTCCATTAACGCTTGGTATTGAAACATTGGGAGGTATTGCCACGCCATTAATTGAAAAAAATACAACAATACCAACTCAAAAATCTCAAGTTTTTTCAACAGCTGAAGATAATCAATCAGCAGTGACTGTTCATGTTATTCAAGGTGAAAGAAAGCAAGCAGCTCAAAATAAATCATTGGGCCAATTTAACCTAACAGATATTCCCCCTGCAGCTAGAGGCACTCCTCAAATTGAGGTTTCCTTTGATCTCGATGCCAATGGCATTCTCAATGTTGCAGCTAAGGATAAAAATACTGGTAAAGAACAATCCATTGTTATCAAAGCTTCTAGCGGATTATCTGATGACGATATTGAGAAAATGGTTAAAGATGCTGAGGCTAATGCAGAAGATGATAAAAAGTTTGAGAGCTTAGTCCAAGCAAAAAATAATGCAGATATGCTAGTTCATGCGACTAGAAAGTCGATTTCTGAAGCTGGAGATAAGCTGACCGATGAAGAGAAAGATGCGGTGGAAACATCTACGGTCAAACTTGAAGAGGCTATCAAACAGGACAGCCTTGAAGCCATCGAAGAAGCTACTAAAAATCTTAACGAGGTATTAACCCCATTAACCCAAAAACTTTATCCTCAAGCTGAGGAGGGTTCTCCTGATTCAGCAGAAGAGACTTCTAGCGATGAGAATACAGTTGATGCCGAATTTGAAGAAGTTAAAGAAGAAGAAAAGTAAACAATGTCACAGAGAGACTATTATGAGGTCTTAGGGGTCTCTCAAAATGCTTCAAATTCTGAATTAAAGAAAGCTTTCAAAAAATTAGCTATGAAATATCATCCAGATAGAAATCCGGATGATCCAGCAGCTAATGAAAAATTCAAAGAAGCCGCTGAGGCATATGAAGTCCTATCTGATCCTGAAAAAAAATCAGCATATGATCAATTTGGGCATGCGGGTGTTCAAGGTATGGGTGGTGGTCAGGGAGCTGGATTTCAGGATTTTAATTTTGGAGACATCTTTGGGGATATATTTGGCGATGTTTTTGGTGGTAGGAGGTCCTCAGGAAGGACGGCTAGAGGCCAAGATTTGCAATACACCCTAGAACTATCTCTAAAAGAGGCAATTCTTGGTGTAAAGAAAACAATAAAAATACCTGTAGATAAATCATGCAATGATTGCTCTGGATCTGGTGCTAAACCAGGTTCATCTCCTGTGACCTGCAGTCAATGTAATGGAGCTGGTCAAGTGAGAATGCAGCAAGGCTTTTTTTCAGTACAACAACCCTGTAATGCATGTAGAGGCGAAGGACGGATTATTCAGGACCATTGTGGCTCATGCCGAGGAGCTGGAGTGAAACAAGAGACGAAATCCCTATCTGTAAGCATTCCATCCGGTGTAGATAATGGAGACAAAGTTAGACTTACAGGAGAGGGTAGTGCAGCACGAGGAGGTCATACTGGCGATCTTTATGTTGTAATTCAAGTCTTGCATAATGAAATTTTTGAAAGAGATGGAAGAGATTTATATTTTGAAGCCCCAATTCCATTTCAAATTGCTGTTTTAGGAGGAACAATTAATGTTCCCGGCCTTGAATCAAAGATTGCTCTTAAAATTCCCTCATATACACAAACTGGTAAAATTTTTAGAATCAAAGGAAAAGGAGCTGCTTCAGTTAGAGATTCACGAAGAGGTGATCTTTTGTGCAGGGTCATTGTTGAAACTCCAGTAAATCTTTCAAAGGCTCAGCTCAAGAAGTTTGAAGAATTCACTCAATTAATTGCGGGTGAGGAGCATCATCCAATAAAAGAGTCCTTTATAAAAGCTGCCAACAAATTTCATAACAAATAGAATATTGCATATTTTAATTAATGGCTTTAATGGAAATATGGGTCAGGCAATTCAAGCTCAATGCAAGCAATTTGATTTCATGGCCTTGGACTTTCAAGCAAAAGCAATAAATTTAAATGATATATCTGCTGTAATAGATTTTTCTTCTCCTGCAGGATTTATTGAGTGTGTCAATTATTGTCTTGAGCATAATTTACCTTTAATATCCGGAACTACTGGTTTTTCAGAAGAACATTTGTCGCTAATAAGCATTGCTAAAAAATCCATACCAATATTAATAGCTTCCAACATGTCCCTTGGAATTGCGAATTTAAAACGTTCAATGGAGGAGTATCTTTTATCAATTAGCATCTCCTCAAAGTGCAGAATTGTAGAAATTCATCATACAAAGAAAAAGGATTCTCCCTCAGGAACTGCTTTAGAAATTTCTAGATTTCTAGAAAATTTGTTCGAAAGTAAAATAGATGGCCCTATTGAGATTCAATCTCATAGAATTGGTAATATTTTTGGAATGCATAGAATTGAATTTGAAAATGCTAATGGAACAACCACCTTTCAACATATTGCAAATTCAAGAAATATTTTTGCAAAAGGGGCTTTGCAGGCTTCAAGATGGATTAATTCCAGAGAAGCGGGTGAATATACCTTTGCTGACTTCTTAAACAAAAAGCTTTAATCTACTTCAACTTTTCTATAGAATACACAAACTTTAAATCCCGAAGGTGCCATGAGGATTATAGTTGGGGTGCTCATCAGATGAGTCAACTTTATGAGGCACTGGAGTAATAACCCCGGAGGAAATTGTGAGTATTGTTTCAATCAAAGACCTGCTAAATGCAGGCGTTCATTTTGGCCATCAGCAAAGATTTTGGAACCCTAAAATGGAATCCTTTATATTTGATACCAGAAAAAAAATTAGCATTATCGATCTTGAGATGACTCAAGAATGTCTTAATGCTGCAGCATCTAAAGCTGAAGAGATATGTTCTAAGGGAAATAGAATTTTATTTGTTGGCACTAAACGCTCTGCCTCTAAAACAATAAAAGAATCTGCTTCTGCTATTGGTTTGCCTTACATTGATAAAAGATGGTTAGGTGGAACATTAACCAACTGGAAAACGATAAGAGGATCAATTAGACGACTTATAGACATTGAGGAGCTAAAGTCATCGGGCAGAATTAATAAACTTTCTAAAAAAGAAGCTGTAGATATTACAAAAGAATATGAAAAGCTAGATGCAAGCGTTGGTGGAATCAAAGACATGAAAGGTCTGCCAGATGCTTTATTTGTAGTTGATGTAGCATATGAAAAGATAGCTGTTACTGAGGCAAAGAAAATGGGTATCCCAATCATCGCTTTGGTCGATACTAATTCAAATCCAGAGGGCATAGATCACATTATTCCTGGTAATGATGACGCAATTAGATCTATCCGATTAATAACAAAAGTTATTAGTGATGCATGTGCCAGAGGTTTGGCGTCCTCCCAGGGAGGAGCTTTAAATATTCAAGCCGATGACGAGGCTCCAGCTGTTAAAGTTAAGAAGGCTTCAGTAACATCTGGTAAAGCATTAAATCTTGTTGAAGAGGCTGAATTAAGTGAGCCAGAAGAGGCTCTATCAACTGAAACAGAAGAGGCAAGTAATGAATCTTTGGAAGATCAGGTTGAGGATAGCAATCAATCAAAAGAAGAGTCTGAAGAGGTAGCCTCAGAAGATTCAAGTGAGTTAGAGGATGCTACCGAAGATTCAAAGGAAGAAAAATGAGTATTTCAGCCAGTCAAGTTAAAGAACTAAGAGAAATGTCTGGTGTAGGCATGATGGAATGCAAAAAGGCACTAGTAGAAACAGATGGTGATCTTAATAAAGCCTTGGATCTTCTTCGAGCTAATAGCTCACTTAAGGCTGAGAAAAAAGCTTCAAGAGTAGCTGCCGATGGCGAGGTAAAAATTGCTAAAAATTCAGAATACTCCAGCCTTATTGAAATTAATTCTGAAACTGATTTTGCTGCTAAAGATTCTAAGTTCAAAGATTTTGCAGGTGAGGTTGCTGAGTATCTTGCAAATAACCAAATCACTGACATGGCTGATTTAAGTTCAATATTTGAAGAAAAAAGACAATCTCTAATTCAATCCATTGGAGAGAATATTCAGCTGAGAAGACTTCAAACGCTTGATGTTCCATCTGGCGGATGCATTGGAGCATACCTGCATTCAGATGGAAAATTGGCTGCTTTAGTTTCCATCGATACTGACAATATGGAATTAGCAAAAGATTTAGCTATGCATGTATCTGCTACCAACCCAACCTGTCTGCAATCAGAGGATATTGACCCTGAGTTGCTTGAGAGAGAAAGATCAATTTTTTTAGCGCAAGCAGAAGAATCTGGAAAAGATGAATCTATCATGGAGAAAATGGTGGAAGGCAAGGTTAAAAGATTTTTATCTGAGGTTACCCTAGTTTCCCAAGGTTTTGTTAAGAATCCAGATCAATCAATTGAAGAATTGCTAAAAGAAAATAACACATCAATTATAGCCTTTGCTCGTTTGAAAGTTGGTGAAGGTATTGAAGTTGAAGTTAAAGATTTTGCAGCAGAGGTAGCTGAACAACTTCAAAAATGACATCTCTCGCCTACAAACGTCTCCTTGTAAAATTTAGTGGAGAGGCTGTTGCTGGGGACGATGATCATGGAATAGATCCCAAAATATTAGACCAAATGGCTCAATCTGTTAAGGATTGCAAAGAGCTTGGTGCACAAATTGGAATTGTAATAGGAGGCGGGAATCTGTTTCGAGGTGAAAAATTAAGCAGAGCTGGAATGGACAGGGTTGCTGGCGATCATATGGGAATGTTAGCAACTGTCATGAATGGTATTGCTTTAAGAGATGCTTTAGAGAGGGCTGGGGTCAAAACAAGGGTTATGTCAGCCATATCAATGTCTGGTGTTGCTGAGCACTATGACAGGCGTTTAGCAATCCAACTTTTATCAAACGATTTCGTCGTAATTTTTACCGCTGGAACTGGCAACCCCTTTTTCACAACTGATAGCGCAGGATGTTTGAGGGCCATAGAAACCCAAGCAGATATTATGTTGAAAGCAACCAGGGTTGATGGAGTTTATTCTGCTGATCCTGAAAAAGATCAAGACGCTACCTTTTATCCATCTCTTTCTTTCGATGAAGCAATTCAAAAAAACCTCAAAGTTATGGATGCAACAGCTTTAACTCTTGCAAGGGATCACAGCCTGCCATTAAAAGTGTTTAACTGGAATCATCCTGATGCTTTAAAAAGAATTGCTTGCGGAGAGGATATTGGAACATTAATATCATAGTTATGAACGAAATTATTGACCAGATTAAACCCAAGATGCAAAAGGCTATTGATTCGTTGGCTCACGAATTTAATAAAATTAGAACAGGCCGAGCAAATCCAAGTATTCTTGATTCAGTGAAGATCGATTACTACGGAAACCCGACTCCCATCAATCAAGCAGCAAATATTTCTGTTGAAGAGGGAAGGACTTTGGCTATATCTCCATGGGATAAATCTCTTGTGGCGGAGATTGAGAAAGCAATTATGTCATCTGATTTAGGCTTAAATCCAAGCACAAGCGGTGATTTGATAAGACTGACAATGCCCGCTTTAACAGAAGAGACACGTCAAGAGTATATTAAACAAGCAAGAAACGAAGCAGAAAATTCTAGAATTTCCATAAGAAATACTCGCAGGGATGCAAATAACACAGCAAAAGATCAGCAAAAAGCTGGAGATTTTTCTGAAGATGAACTCAAACGAATTGAAGATTTAGTTCAAAAGGAAACTGATTATTTTATCGGTCTTGTTGACGCAGAACTCAAGCAAAAAGAAGAAGATTTAATAGAAATTTAGTTATTTCATATCCAGCCAGAATGGCAGAAAGCAAGCAATCATCAATCAAACTTCCTGGGATAAATGCAGCAATTATCATGGATGGTAATGGAAGATGGGCCAAAAAAAATACTTTAAATATTTCTTCAGGGCATGAGCGGGGTGTTGATGTTGTTAGAAAAATTGTTGAGTCTGCAGCAAAAGCTCAATTAGAGTCTCTTAGCTTGTATGCTTTTAGTACAGAAAACTGGTCACGTCCTAAAAAAGAAATTCTGGGAATCAAAAAACTTATTATTAAAGCAATAGATTCTCAGGTTCCAGAATTAATTCAACAAGAAGTAAGATTAAATTTTTTTGGAGATTATTCTTCTTTTGGAGATGAGGTTGTTGAAGCGATCAATCAGGCTGAAAGAGAAACTGCATTTCCAGACCCAAAACTAAAATTAAATATTGCTCTTGGCTATGGTGGCAGAGCAGATATTATTAAAGCGACAAAATTAATATCTAACGATATTCAATTAGGCTTAGTTTCTGTAGAAGATATTTCTGATGAAACTATTTTTAGATACTTGCAAGCACCCATAAATGAGTTAGATTTGCTTATCAGAACTGGTGGAGATCACAGAATAAGCAATTTCTTGTTATATCATCTGGCTTACACTGAGATTCAATTTTCTGACACACTTTGGCCAGATTTTACCGCAAAAGAATTTACAAAGTGCTTAGAAGTATTTTCAAAGACGGAGAGGCGTTTTGGCAAACGAGCTTTATAAAAATATCATTCAAAGGCTACCCGCTGCATTGATATTAGTTGCTTCTATTGTAGGAATTCTTTACTTACAAAATATTCTTATCATCCTAGCTCTTTCAATGGTCGTTGGATTTCTGTTAATTAAAGAATGGTTATTCCTTTCTAATTCCAAAGTAGATTTAAAACAGATAATATTTTTTGTGTCTCTTATTATATTGTCTATTTATTTTGCAGAAGGCTTCGTAGATTTATTTCTTGCAATAACCTTAATATTTTGGGTTATGTATAGCTTTTATTTGATATCAGACAAACAGCTATCCTTGATCAGCTTTAATAATAACTATTTGGGGATCTTTCTAGTACTTAGTTTTCTTTGCGGCCTTATACATTTATTAATATTTTCAGAATTCAGTGGTATTAATAAATTTTTTGTACTTTTTATTATCCTATTTAATACCGTTTTAGCTGATGTTGGTGCCTATTTGGTTGGAAGCAGCATTGGTAAAACTCCGCTATTTCCTAAAATTAGCCCAAACAAAACTGTTGAAGGCTTATTGGGTGGAGCTGGGCTAGTTTTAATTTTTATATCTACAATATATTTCTTTGATTTCATTTCACTAGATTTGGCATTAGCCTCTTTAATAAGTCTTCCATTTGCATTTGTTGGTGATTATTTCGAAAGTCAATTAAAAAGGGACAAATCCATTAAAGATAGCGGATCATTAATTCCTGGTCATGGCGGGATTTGGGATCGCTTAGATTCACATATTGCCGTTGTACCAATTTTTATTCTATTTACTCAATTATTGGCATGAAAAATATTGTTTTATTGGGAGCAACCGGCAGCATAGGAGATAGTTGCCTCAATGTAATCAGGCAAAATAAAGAAGATTTTCATTTGCTGGGAATCGGATTAGATAGCAATTTAGATAAAGCTTATAAAGTAGCTAAAGAGTTTAGGCCGGAACATATTTTTGTGGCTCAATCTGATCTTGATAAATCGCATGATTTATTGGATTTATATCCAAATATTCTTAGCACCGAAGATGAATTACAGGGCTTAATTCAGCATCCAAACGTTGACATAGTAATTTCAGCAATTTCAGGATTTGCTGGCTTACAAGCCAGTTACTTTGCTATTGATGCTGGTAAAACTGTACTTATTGCAAATAAAGAAAGTATAGTGGCGGCCGGCGATATCTTAATGCCACTTGCAGAGACGAAAAATTCAAAAATTATTCCCGTGGATAGTGAGCATAATGCCATCCATCAATGCTTGCCTCAACACAGAGATCTCAGCGAAATCTCCAAAATCATTATCACTGCTTCTGGCGGCCCCTTTAGAGAGAAAACATTTCAGGATTTAAGTAAAGTTTCATTGCAAGATGCTTTAAAGCATCCCACTTGGAGCATGGGGACCAAAATTACAATTGATTCAGCAACCTTAGTTAATAAATGCTTAGAGTTAATTGAAGCACACTATCTTTTCCAGATTCCTGAATCTCAAATTGAAATTGTTGTCCATCCTCAAAGCATTATTCATTCTATGGTTACATTTATTGATGGATCCACCATAGCTCAGATGAGCAATCCAAATATGGAAGTACCAATTGCCAATGCGTTAGGGTTAGAAAATAGATTACCCATTAATTTTGAGCCGATTCATTTCTCTGGATTGAACTTGTCATTTGAACCAATTTCAGATGGAAGAGAGGTAATTTTCGACATTGCAAGAGAGGTGTGCAATAAAAAGGGCAATCTAGGGGTTATTTTTAATGCTGCAAATGAGGTAGCAGTAGATGCTTTCGTCAACAAAAATATTCATTTTGTTGATATTTATCAAGTCATACAAAGAACTTTCGATTGCTTTTCTTGTTCTAAGGTAAGCACATTAGATGATGTATTCGAATATGATAAACAAGCACGCATTAAGGCAGAGAAGGTGATAAAATCCTTACACTAAATTTTTCAATATTATGATTTATCTTATTTCAGCAATAGTTTTACTGGGTGTTCTCATCGCCATTCATGAATTTGGGCATTTTATTGTTGGAAGAATGTGTAATATCCATATTTATCGTTTCTCAATAGGGATGGGTCCTGTTATTTATAAGAAACTAGATAAGCATGGTACTGAATTTGCTCTATCTGCTCTTCCATTAGGTGGATATGTAGCGTTCCATACTGAAAAAGCTATTGAGGGTGAATTAGACCTTCAACAGCCCCTCACTCCTGAGCAAAATAAGAATACTTTTGAAAGTAAACCCAAATGGCAAAGAGCTCTCGTTATGTTGGCAGGTCCTGTGGCAAATTTTATACTTGCCGTAGGAATTCTATCTTTAATCTTTGTAAATTCTGTTGAGCGTCAATTTATACCAGAAGTATCTAATATCTCTTCTCAATACCTTCAGAGTAATTCTGATCTGAAGACAGGAGATATCCTGACTGCGATTAATGAAAAACAAGTTTCTAGCCTGCAGGATATTAGGTTAGAGTTACTGTCATTATCAGGTATGAATGGAATTATTGAGTATACATTTATAAGTGGCACCCGTGCATTTGAATATAAAGTTTTGGTTCCTGTCGAAAATTACCTCTCAGATCCTAATGAACAAAATGCTCCTGAAAATTTTATGGGTTTTGATTTATCCATGAAATTACAACCAACCGTAGGTGTTATTGCTCAAGATAGCGAAGCCTCAAAAAGCGAATTAATGGTTAATGATCGCATTCTGGCTGTTAACAGTCAGTCAATTAAATCATTTGAAGATTTAAGAATATTCCTAGAGGACTATCAAGGCTCTGATTTAGATCTAAGAATTCTAAGAGATGAGCAGACTTTATACATAAATGTACCACTTAGTATCAGACAAAATGCAAACGGTGAGGAAGAAAAATACATTGGAATAATGCCAGGATTAAAAAGATCATATTTTGCTTCACTATCGAAAGGCGCTTATGAAACATATAATCTGAGTATCAAAACCCTAACTTTTGTTGGCAAAATGATTACAAGGGATTTAGGTACACAAAACCTTAGCGGTCCTATTGGTATTGTGCAGATGGCCGGAGATACAGCCAAGGCTGGCTTCATGCCATTTTTATACTTAATGGCGCTTTTAAGTATCAGTTTAGGTGTATTGAATCTATTGCCAATTCCAGTGTTGGATGGCGGTCAGTTGGTGATGCTAGGCATTGAGGCAGTTCGAGGATCTCCTATGCCAGAAAAAATGGAAAATTTATTTTATATGTCAGGCTGGGTTGCAGTTGGATTTCTTATGGTTTTTGCTGTATTTAACGATATTTCTAAATTTTTGTAGTATCTCAAATGAAACATATAGCGCTTTACTTTCTAGCTTTTATATCATTATCAGCTTCAGCATTTGATGAATTTCTGATTACTGACATAAGGATCGTTGGCTTACAAAGAGTTTCTATCGGTAGTATTTTCACCGCCATTCCTGTAAGTGTTGGCGATAAAATGAATCAAAGCAAAGTCTCTGAAATCTCCAGAGCGTTATTTGCAACAGCGCAATTTAATGACATTCAAATTGGTAAAGATGGAAATGCATTAATAATAAGTGTTTTGGAAAGACCATCAATTTCCGCAATTGAGCTTGAGGGCAATAAAGCTTTGAAATCAGAGGATTTGCTAAAAGGGCTCGAGGGAGCAGGTATTGCAGAAGGACAAGTATATAAGCGCTCGACTTTGAATGGCATGAAGAGCGAGCTGGTTCGACAATATGCTTCACAAGGAAGATATGGTGCAGATGTTGAGATCGAAACTATTGATAAACCAAGAAATACCATTGAGCTAAAAATTATTATTGATGAGGGTGAAAGCGCCAAAATCAAAAAAGTTAACATCATTGGCAATGATCTTTTTTCCGATGAAGACTTAATGGCAGGTTTCGAGCTTAAGGAAGGAAAGTGGTATTCCTTTTTATCAAATAAAAATAAATATTCAAAAGAAAAATTACAAGGAGACATAGAAAATTTAGAATCTTTTTATCTCGACAGAGGGTATTTAAAATTTTCTATTGAATCTTCTCAGGTGTCTGTATCAAAAGATAAAAAAGATATTTTTATAACCCTAAGTATTAGCGAAGGTGATCAATATACAATCGATGAAGTGACCGTTATAGGTGACATGCCATTAAAAGAGCAAATATATGCTCCTGTAATAGAAAGTCAAAAAGGCCAGATTTACTCTCAAGCACAAATCACTCAAATTGAAGAATATTTTGTAAATCTTTTGGGAAATGAAGGCTACACTTTTGCTGAAGTTTCTGGAAATCCTGAAATTAGTCAAGATGATAATTCGGTCTCTTTGTTATTTCTTGTTCAGCCTGGAAGTAGAACCTATGCAAGAAAAATTTTATTCTCTGGCAATTATTTAACAAATGATGAGGTTCTTCGAAGAGAGATGCGTCAGTTTGAGGGAGCATGGGCTTCTGACAATCTAATTGAGGGATCTAAAGTTCGCTTAGAGAGATTGGGTTATTTTAAAGAAGTAAATGTAGAAACAATTCCAGTTCCCGGCACAGAAGATCAGGTTGATATTGAGTTTACTGTTGAAGAAGAGAGCACTTCTAGCATTGGAGGCTCGATAGGCTATAGTGATTTTGGAATGAATTTGGGTTTAAATTTATCTGATAATAATTTTCTTGGCTCTGGTAATAGATTTAATTTGGGAATCAATAAGAGCGTCTATCAAGAAGCCTATAATCTTTCCTTTTTTGATCCTTACTTCACAATGGACGGCGTTAGTAGGGGTTACAGTCTTTATTTTCGAGAGACTGATTACGGCGAGTATAATGTTGCTAATTATCTTACAAATTCTATGGGTGGTGGAGTTCAGTTTGGTTATCCTATAAGCGATACTCAAAGAATTGGATTAAATCTAAATTTTGATAATACAGATATTGACCCTGGCTCTCTTCCTTCGCGAGAGATAGCCGACTTTCTTGCATCGGAAGGAACGGTGTTTGATGTTTTTAAAGCTCAAGCTGTATGGTCAAGAATTACTTTAAACAGAGGCATGTTTCCAACATACGGTTCCTCAACAGATATTATGTTGCAAGTCACTGTTCCTGGCAGTGATCTCAATTATTTTAAAACAAATATTCGACAAAAATTTTATCGCCCTCTAAGCTTTGCTAATCTTATTTTTGGGTTTGATGGTGAGTTGGGATACACAGGAACCTATGGCGACACCAAAATTACTCCTTTCTTTGAGAATTTTTATTCGGGAGGTCCTCGTTCATTAAGAGGTTTTGAATCAAATACTTTGGGCCCAAGAGTGACCCCAGCTCCATGTTATGAGTTTGATGCAAAAACAGGCGAGTGCCCCTTGCTCATTGATACCGATGGCGACGGAGTTCCAGACTCCATCGCGCAAAATCCTTATGGTTTTCAGCAGCTAAGGGATCCAATTGGTGGTAATTTCTTAGTTGAAGGGAGTCTTCAGCTTATCTTTAGACTTCCAATGATTGAAGATCAAAGATCCATGCGGTCAGCATTCTTTTTGGACTTTGGTAACGTTTTCTCTACAGATTGTCAGGACTATCAGATTAACTGTTTTGAGCCATCAGTTGAAGATTTAAGATATTCAATTGGAGTTGGGGTGACTTGGATTACAGGATTTGGTCCAATGAGTTTTAGTTTTTCTCAGCCATTTAATGATGGACCTTTTGATAGAACTGAAGAATTCCAGTTCACCATTGGGCAAGTGTTTTAGAGATTATTTA
>Ga0213869_10001425_pt1 | contig 18015 bp, 15 predicted proteins | sample PICome_10_FD_160083 | JGI IMG/M metagenome (GOLD analysis project Ga0213869, IMG submission 160083) | Coastal seawater microbial communities near Pivers Island, North Carolina, United States - PICO132 | ecosystem: Environmental > Aquatic > Marine > Coastal | place: USA: North Carolina...
CCAACAGGGGCAACTGGTCCCGCAGGTGCAGATGGTGCAGATGGTGCAGATGGAAATGACGGAGCTACTGGAGCTACTGGCCCAACGGGGGCAACTGGCCCCGCAGGTGCAGATGGTGCAGATGGAAATGACGGAGCTACTGGAGCTACTGGCCCAACAGGGGCAACTGGTCCCACAGGTGCAGATGGAAATGATGGAGCAGATGGAGCAGATGGAAATGATGGGATGGATGTTTCAGGGACAACGTCACAAACGTTATACCATAATGGTACTACTTGGGCAGCTACCTCCAATTTATCTAATAATGGTACTACGGTAACTATAGATAAGGATGCTTCTATAAATGGACTTACGGTAGGTAAAGGATCTGGTACTTATGTGAGTGGAAATGGAGCTCATAGCACAGCCCTAGGAGTTAACGCTTTAGATGCCAACACTAGTGGAAATTACAATGTTGCAATAGGATTTCGATCTTTGTGGAGAAACAACACAGGGGCTAATAATTTTGGCATTGGGTCTCAAGCTTTACAGAATAACCTAGGTGGGGGTTATAATACAGCAATAGGTACAAAAACTTTAATTAACAACTCAACTGGAAATTACAACATTGCGTTAGGGAGTTCAGCTTTATATAAAAATATAACAGGAGAAAGAAATATTGCTATCGGACATGGAGCAATACTCTACGGACGCTACAACAACGATAATCTCGCCATTGGTTACCAAGCTTTATGGGGAACAAATAGTTATGATGTTGGTGATTTCAATGTGGCTATAGGTAACTTAACTTTAAATGTAAATGAAGGCGGTGACAACAATGTTGCTGTAGGTTATGAGGCATTAACTTCCAACACAACTGGAAATAATAACGTAGCAACAGGATACCAAACTTTAAAATCCAACACAACTGGAAGTAATAACGTAGCAACAGGAACTTCAGTTTTAACAAATAATGATGATGGAAACAGTAATTCAGCATTTGGACATTTAGCTTTAACATCTAACACTTCTGGAGATGGTAACGTAGCCGTTGGATATCAATCTTTGTATAGCAATTTAACAGCTAATAATAATATAGCTGTCGGTTATGAGGCTTTAAAAAGCAATACAATAGGGGGTAATAACACCGCCATTGGTTTTAGGTCTTTAAATTCAAATATAAGCGGAACTTATAATGTTGGGTTAGGAGGCATGGCTTTATTTAGTAACACATTGGGAGGTAGTAATGTAGCAACTGGATATCAAGCTTTACATGACAATATAAATGGAGGCAGCAACATAGCAATTGGACGGGAAGCTTTACATGACAATATAAGTGGAGGCAGCAACATAGCAATTGGATATATGGCTTTATATACCAACACAGCGAAAAGTGGTAACATAGCAATTGGACAGGAAGCTTTAAAACAAAGTACTACTGGATTTAATAACATAGCAATTGGATATCAGGCTATGACGGCAGTTATAACGGGAAATTTTAACGTAGCATTAGGGTACAAGGCTTTATTTACTAACGTTGGTGGAAACAGGAATTTAGCCCTTGGATATAACGCTTTAAAATTCAATACTGGAGATGAAAACACAGCAACAGGGTGTCGTTCTTTAGAGAATAATACTACAGGCATAAACAATACAGCTTCAGGATACGCGTCTTTATTTAGTAATACTGAAGGGGATAATAATACTTGCTATGGTTATCAGGCTGGAAATAGTAATATTACTGGCGATGCAAATGTCTTTATGGGATTCCAGGCAGGGAAAACTAAAACAGGAAGTAATCAACTTGTAATTGGTAATTCAGAAACCAGTGAGCTAATATACGGTGAGTTTGATAATGAAATTATAAAGTTAAATGCTGCTGTTACCACCACCAAAGCAGTATATACAAGCGCAGTAGAAACAATAACTGCCGCTTCAGATGTGTTAGACAATACCAACCATATAATTTTAGCAGATGCTTCTTCAAATAATGTAACCCTAAATCTGCCAGCGGCATCAGGAAATACAGGACTTACTTATATTGTTAAAAGAACGGATGGTGCAGGTTCGTTTGCTGTAATAATTGACGCCAACGGTTCGGAAACTATTGATGGCAGCGCTACTTCAAATCTAACTTCGCAATACCAAGTAACCACAGTAGTTTGTGATGGTTCCAACTGGTTTAAAATGTAATTAAGTATTATTAATCTAGCCCTTTCCACAAGACTTATCAATTGCAGATATCAAATTTTTGTTTAATGTAAGTCCCCTAAGGATCAAGAGTAGATACAGTATTTTTAATAGCTATAAGTACTTAAAATTCCCTTACTGATCTAACAAATAAAAAATCAGTTAACAAAAAATTAGATCCAAAAAACTGCAAACCAGATAAGAAATTTTGTCGCCATGCACTTCCATTTCCAATAAGAAATGAGGACCAGTAGGTTTTGGTTCCAAAATTTCCAATTGCTGATCTTGAAAGGTACATTTCATTTAGCTCATATTTTGTAGGCAATCGCCAATCTCTAAATTTTTGACCGTTAGTAGAGTGGTTTGCAGGGTCAGAAATTAAATTTTGTGCATTATACCACGTTGAAAGACCTTGGTCTTGAGTTTCAGCAACAAGCCCATGCTTGCCATCTGTTGAGACCCAGAAAACATAGCCTCCTAAATCTGTACTTATTCCTATTGTATATGTTGGTTCAACATATGGCGTCCCTGGGGATCCTTGAGGACCTACAGCTCCGTCTTGTCCTTCAATACCATCTGCCCCAGCAGGTCCTGTTGCACCTGTAGCTCCATTTTGTCCGTCAATACCATCTGCCCCAGCAGGTCCTGTTGCACCTGTAGCTCCGTCTTGTCCGTCAATACCATCTGCCCCAGCAGGTCCTGTTGCACCTACAGCTCCGTCTTGTCCATCAATTCCAGCAGGACCCTGAGGACCAGCACCATTTCCAGATGTTTTAGCGTATAATGCGTAAGGAACACTCATCAACTGACTTGTTCCAGAAATAGTATAATTTGTAGCTCCAGTTGGGTCAGTTTCTGTTTTGATAAAATACGGACCTGAGCTCCAATCAATAGAACCAAACATACCAGATACTATAGTTCCTGTACCTATTTCTAAAGTGACTAAACCATTATCATTTGAAGTTGGTGTTTGAGTTTCTTCATATACTGTTGTACCAGAAACGGAACCTTGAAGAATTTGGATTCTCATACCTACTGCTTGATTCATAATCAGTGCATTATTTGCATCTCTAACAACAGCTTGATAACTCATTTTTTCAGGAGCTTGAGCAAATAGAGCTAAGGTTATAAGGAATGATGCTAATAAGGTGTATAATTTTTTCATGGTGTTTAACTTTTAATAATATTAAAACTTTTTATTATAGAACTATCGTTATTTATATTTAAAACATAATTGCTTACTGGAAGTTCACTCATATCAATGGTTGTATTAATTGCATTCACTTTATTACTTTTTAATAACTTTCCATTCATATCATAAAGTTGATAATTCAATTTTTCATTATTAAAATCTCTAATACTGAGAACAATATTACTGCTTGTAGGGTTTGGATAGGCAATCAAATCTAAGCTAATGTTATTTATTTCAATTCCAACGGTTGTAGATATCTCATATGGTTGTTGAACTCCCTCAGCTACTGAGCCATTACTTCCAGAATTGCTAGTGTAAACTAATTGTCCAACTGTAAAACTTAATGTTCCGCCTAAGCCTGAAGCATTACCACCTGATGCAAGAATAGCTTCTTGACTAAGGCCAATAATTGGAAACATCAATAAGAATAGTAGTTTCTTCATTTTATAAGTTTAAAAACACAGTTTAATAATATTATTAAATAATAATGAGATAATTATTTTCCGGGGATTAGTGAAATCGATAATTTTACAACGTCGCTAATTAGCATATCTTTTGTAGAACCTTTGTAGGCAACATTATATTTTTGACGATCAAAACTAAGTAATCCCTTTGCAGCACCTGTAGCTTCATCAAAAACAACATCATTTACTGTTTCAGAGTTTGTGATTCCTCTTATAGTAAGATTTCCTGAAACTGTTTTTTCAGTTCTATCAGAACCAGTAATTTCAAACGTTGCTATCGGGTGGTTAGAAACATCGAAAAAATCAGGAGATTCTAAATGTTGAACTAATTTATTTTCTTCAGTTTTATAGAGCGTATCTAACTGGGTCATAGAAGACATATCAATAGTTACTAAGCCACCAACAATTACATCACCTTTCGAAACTAATTGCCCTTTTTTTAAACCAACTTTTCCAGTATGCTTATAAACACCAACCATTGTTCCTTCCCAACTAACCGAACTTAATAAGGGATCAACATTAAATAACCTTTCTTCTAAATCAGTTGATTCAACTGATGCGGAAGTTTCTTGATTATTTGCTTTTTCACCGCCAGCACAAGACGACATAAAAAGCGAAAAAACTAATGATAACCCTATTAACGTAATATTTTTCATTTAATTTATTTTAAGATTTTATAATTACAGCATTTTAAAAAGTAATATTTTGTTTTATTAATTTTAAATTAAAACATAAATATTATGCTGCGCAACTCATATCCTCACCACAGCAAAGAGGAGATTTAATTTTTCCTTCGCAGGAGGGACATTTTGAAATTTGAACTTTTTCTCCGCCATTGATAGTTAGAAAATCCTTTTCTAAAGGAATATTACATTTTCCGCATTGTGCGTTGACTGACATTCCGCATTTTTTACAGGCATAAGTATTTTTCATAGGCCATAAAGATAAACAAAATAATAGGGCAACTAAGTAAGCGGATCTTTATCTATTTGGATAATTTGCTTGGTCAAGCGTTTTTTATATCTACGTTGTCGTTGATTAGCTTTAGAAGAATTTGCTCTCCAACTTTCACGCTTATCTACAACAAGATCGTCAAGATCACTTGCAATCTCAATTTTCAATCCATCCTTTTCATAAGTTCGTTTAGACATTTGTAACATTTAAAAAATTGAAATTTAAAAAGATAAAAGCAAAACTTTTAAGCTGTTTAATTATAATAATTAAAATTAAATTTTTTGGGAGTTAGAATTTTGATTACAAAAAATTATCTAAGAATTAATACTAAAAACATAAATTAATATAATTTATTTTTTATATTAATTAAAATTTAAATACTAAAACTCAACTAAAATGAAAAAATATATAGTCACTTTTATATTATCTTTTTTAACTTTTGCTATACTTGGAGGAGTGTTTGCTAATTTTATTTTTCTTCCAGAATTTGCTAATTGGCATACATTGTATCCAGAAGCTGTTAGGGCAACTCCTGATTTTATCTCTGGATTTCCCGTAGCACTAATCCAAATTATTGGTCTAATCGCCCTTATGGACAGTCTAAAAATAGCAACCTTGTCTAGCGGAGCAGTTTTTGGAGCTGTTTTTAGTGCAGGTATTTGGTTAATTGTTGATCTTCAAATGGTATCAACAACAACTTTTGTCAGTTACAGTTACGTTGGATTAGATGCAGTTCTTTCTGCTATCATGGGAGCAATAGGCGGAGCTGTAGTCGCTTGGTCTTTAAAAAAGTTTGCTTAGAAACCACTCTTCTTATTTTTAGTTACTAAAAGGTCTAAATATTTATTTAGACCTTTTTTTATGCTCATTAGATAAATTAAAAAAACTTTATTTTAGTCTATATTTAAATAGGTTAATTTACGTTATACTACCTAATTATGTTCAAAAGGTCAAAATAGTTAATTACTTTTAATTAAAAATTAACTATGAAATATATATACCTTTCCTTTGCTTTATTGTTATTAACATTTTCAAGCTGTAAAAAAGATGAAAAAGAAAAGTTTGATATTACAGGATATTGGGAGATGACAAATTATATAGAAAATGGAGTAAACTTTACTAGTAGTGTAAGCGTATTTGATGCAGACATTTATGCAGACGGAACAGCTGAATTAACTCAAGAAATAGGTAATTCAGGATACGAATTTTCGTATACCTACACATTAAATGAAGACCAGACTACTCTTAACTTAACTGGTGTAACTGAGCAAACATATGATGTGTCAACATTAAACTCTACATCTCCTTTAAATGATTATAGTAGCCATTCATCTACCTATTCTGTTTCTAATTTTTCCAATAATACAATAACATTAACTCTGGTTTCAACTACTACTTTAGGATTAAACTCACAGGTGATAACTTTAGGTAAATAAATTGTACTAAAAAATAAATTATAAAATATTTATATTTTGAATTAGTTAGTCAATTTACTTTTGTAAAGTTCTAACGGTTCAAATTTAATTCTGCAAAATACTTATCAAAATGATTATGATGGATTGGTTTACAAATAATAATTGGACTACCTATGAATGCTCCTCAATTACTTCAACATCAGCTACAATGACCATGACCAGTTCAAACTGGGGAACGCCATTAGGAGTTTCTACTCTAGCTATTAGTCTTACAAAATAAAAATAAAAATAAAAAAACTAACTACACTTTTTACAACTCTTTTAATTACAACTATTTCATTTTCTCAAAATGAAAATTGTGATGATCTAATTTTTAAAAATGGAGAAGAGATTTATGGATTAATTTCAGAAATCACTACTTCAGAAGTGAAATATAAACGCTGTGACAACCCTGAAGGGCCCACCTTTTCTTTGGAGAAATCGAAATTATTAATGATAAGATATAAAAATGGAACTAAAGATGTTTTTAATTCTACAGAAATTAATTCTCCAGGACTTAATAGTTCTAGTAAAGTTGGTAGTGAATCTAAAACCAAAAGGAACAAAGGTTATATAGGCATTTCATTAGGAAGTTCTGTCCCGACAGGTACATTTAGCACTAGTGGCTCTTCTCCATCTGCTGGGTTTGCAATGAATTTGCTAAGCGTAGGTTATCGATTCACAGATAATATTGGAATAACCTTAAATTGGGGAGCCAACGGATTTTCATCTTATGATCTTGATGTAATATCAGTAGCTTTTGGATATTTAGCAATTGGGCCTATGATTACAATACCTACTGGAAGTTTAGTTTCCATTGACATTAAACCTCAGTATGCATTTGCATATGGTAGTATAGATTATTCAGATTATGCTTCAAATTATGATTTGGAATATACTGGGGGAAGTGCTCTATTAATAGGCACATCTATAAATTTTGATTTTGGTAAAAAAATTGGAGTTTCTTTTGATACAGACTTCCTTAGTATTTTTAATTTTAATGATGTATCTCAAACAGAGGGACCTTATAGCGGCATTAGCCTTGGACCAACTGATTTTACTTCAAATGTAACTTCAATTTCATTTAAAGCTGGTGTTCAATTTAGATTTTAAATCTTTATTTAGAATGCTGCGCTTCAATTTTCATTTGGCATGCAGTTCTAAGGAAATAATTAAGTTTCAGAAATGGAGATTAAAAAATTATAATTTATGATTAAAGTAAAAATTAAATATATATACTTACCACTTGTTTGTTCATTTTTAGCATTTTCAAGTTGTAAAAAAGAAGGTTGTACAGACGAAAGTGCAACTAATTACTCTAGCGAGGCTAAAAAAAATGATGGCTCTTGTCTATATAATATCGCAGGAACATGGACTATATCAAGTTATATTGCTAACGGAACTGATATTACAAATGCATATACTTATTATTATCTTACCATGAATTCTGCGGGAACATATTATGCTGAAGCCCTAAGTCCTCAACTTAACAACGGTGATTGGGTTGACGTATATGGTTTATATACTTTAAATTCATCACAAACCACTTTAACATTAACAAGTACTGGTGTTGATTATTATAATAACGGAGTATCTACAGGAATTTCAGCTGTCTCTGAACAGACTGTTTGGAACATTAATAGTTTTAATAACAATTCAATTTCTTGTTCATTATTATCTTCTACTGACCCTTCGTTGAGCTCTGGTCAATTTACCTTTGTAAGGTTATAATTTCTTTCTGATCTTTTTAGAATTGTAGATTATATACATAATCAAACATACATACACATTATCTATCTAGCTGTTCATATATTTGAATTTTAAACCATAACTTTTTAACTGTAAAATATATTAAGGTAACAGGATACCAAATAATTTATAATTGAAGCAGCTTAACTGTTTTCTTCATCTACAAATCAGCGTGGGAAAAAGTCATCTGATTGTTTATTTTCAAGTAAGTTCTTAGCTATAATAAAGTAAGTTATATTTATTTACATACAGCTAAAATAGAGACTAGTTTATTATAAAAACTAGAAGCTGATCTAACTAAACGATTGAAATCAAAATATAAAAAATGATAACTTTACATAAAGGTATAATCAATTATTTTAGTCAAACTTTCGGGTCAAGTACATGAAAATCACTAATCAATTAACGATTTTATTAATCTTATTTATAGGCTCTATTTTGAGGTTTTATAATTACGTTGAAATTCCTTTTACACATGATGAGTTCAGCGCTTTGTTTCGTTTAAATTTTGATAGTTTTTCGGAATTAATAGAAAAAGGCGTAAAAGTAGATGGTCACCCAGCTGGAGTACATGTTTTTTTATATTACTGGACCAAAGTATTTGGTTCAAGCGAATGGATTGTTAAGTTACCCTTTACTATTTTTGGAATAGTTTCTATATGGATAATTTACCTTATTGGCAGGAAATGGTTTAACGAAACTGTGGGATTAATTTCAGCAGCGTTTATTGCTAGTATTCAGTTTACAGTGATTTATAGCCAGATTGCACGTCCATACATTAGTGGTATGTTCTTTTCTTTAATAATGGTTTATTATTGGACATTAATAATTAAAAATTCGGAAAAAAACTTTTTTAAAAATATTTGTCTTTTTGTTTTAGCCTCCACAATATGTGCTTATAACCACCACTTTAGTCTCCTTTTTGCTCTAATTATTGGCTTATCAGGATTATTTATGATCAAAAAAAAATATGTGGTAAAATATATTATTTCTGGGTTAGTAATTTTCACACTTTATATTCCACACCTCAGTATTTTCTTCTATCAATTAAATATAGGTGGAATTGGAGGATTAGATGGATGGCTAGGCAAACCGACAAACGATTTTATTATTCAATATATATGGTACATTTTGAACTTTTCAACATTTTCTATTCTCATGACCTTATCAATAATAGCATTTGGAATAAATAAAAGCAAACTAAAGATTAAAGATTTAAATAAATATATATTATTTCTTACATGGTTTATTTTGCCTTTTCTAATAGGATTTTATTATTCGAAAGATATTAATCCTGTATTACAATTTTCTATTTTAATATTTTGTTTGCCGTATCTATTCTTCCTATTATTTGGCCATTTTAAATTGCAAAGTCCAAAAGTGAACTTATTGATAATTACAATTATTATGGGGGTCAATATATCCTCATTAATTTTTGAAAGACAGCATTATAAATTATTTTATCATTCCGTCTATAAAGAAATATTAGTAGATTATCATGAAGCTAATCAGAACCAAGAAAACACACTTTTCATAGTAGATTCCCACGATAAAATTTCTAAATACTTCTCAAAAAGAATCAATATAGAAACTAATTATATCAATTTTGATTCATTTAAAAGCGAAGCTAATTTCATTGAGTTTCTAGAAAAAAATAATCATTTTAGTAATATTTATTTTGGTTGTTTATCATCTAACGCAGCATCAACCGTCCCAATAATTCAAGAATACTATCCTAATCTTAAATGGCAAAAAAACTACGTAGGGGGTTCATCTTATCTTTTTAACAAAGAGAAAACAGAAAGCAAAACAATAGCCAATTTAGATTTTGAAAATCAGAGCCATGATTTTTGGACTAATGTAGACTTCTCCAAAACAACTAAAAGCATCAGCTCTATGGGCAAAAGAGCATATATGTTAGATGAAAAAACCGAATGGGGTCCAAAGTTTTCTGTAAACTTCAACACTTTAGCATTAAATAGAAATGATTTTATAGATATTTCTCTAAGAGTAAAATATAAAAATAAAATAGACCCTTCTGCTATTTTAGTAGCAACACTTGGAGCCCCCAACGAAAATATTTACTGGCAAGGAGCAGTATTTAATAAATTTATCAAGCCTTTTGAGACTAACAAAAAATGGCATACTATACATCATTCAATAAAGCTTTCTGATATATACTTAAAGTACAATAATATTAATTTAAATATTTATGTTTGGAACAAAGAGCAGGAATCTTTTTTAATTGATGATTTTAAGATTAAAACTAGAATTGGCAACCCAATAATTTATGGTTTAGTAGAAGATATATAGTACTAATATGATAGTCTAAAAGCAACTTTTAAGCCATAACCAAAACCTAAAATTGCTACATAAGACAACTCCCATCTTAAAATATTTTTAGTAGAGAATAATTTATTTCTGCCCTTTTTAAAATTGGAGTGTAAATATTTTCTTTTATGTTTTTTATATTTAGGATAGCTTTGTTTTTATCATCTTTTAAATATTGACGGAATACAAAATTTTTGTAATCTTCAACATTACATCTAAGTAATGAACTTTTGTATCTAAGCCACATAATTGAAAACATACTTTTATCTAGCGGCTCATGAGCTAAATAAGTTAATAGATAATCCCAAGCTAATTTACAGTTAAAGGTTTTAAATATTTTTTTAAATTCCTCTGGAAAATTGTATTTACGTAACGCATCTAAAACCACTTTGTAATCGGAATTTTTTCTTCTGTAAAGCTCTTTAAAAATAATATAAAAAAAGTAATAAGATTTTTCCTCGCTGTAGTCTTCTGCAATTTTTTTTAAAAGTACATAAATATTAATTTCTTTATTTTGAACTCCAAAAGCAGAGTTTACAGCTTGATGAATAAACTTGTTAGTCATTCTAACGCAAGATTGTTTGTCTTCTAGGGTTACAACTTTGCAGAATTCCACATTTCTTAAAAGAATGGCTCTGTATAGTTCTACAAAAGCAGCATCCTCAAAGGGCAACTTTTTTTTGAGTTCTACGCTTTTTAGCCACTGAGATTCAACCCAATTTTCTTGTTTCATTTATTGTTCTATAGAATTTGCTTCAAAATAAGAAATTTCATTACTTAAAGTGGAATAACTTACTTCAATTGGATTACAACAAGTTTCACAATCTTCAATATAATTTTGGGAGTCAACAGAAAGATCAATAAGCATAGATATTTTGTCCCAACAGTAAGGACAAGTAAAAAAATATTCCTTCATAATCTATAATAAATAAAAGTATATTTTATAATCACACGTCCCCAATCTTATCCTTACTTTATAATATTAAGCCTAGATGATTTAATTAATTTATTTAGGTTATCGGTTATTTGATAAGTATAAATACCACTGCTGTAACCGTTTAAACTTATTTCCTCCCTAGGGCCCTTAATTATTCTACTTTCTACCACCTTACCATTGGGATCAATTAGGTATAAATTTCTCGCTTTTAAATTATTAATTGAGAAAAATACTGTATTTGCAGCTGGGTTTGGATATACCTTTATACCACTTTGAAGCCCCTCTTGAAGATTAACTGAACTTAAGGGCTCAATAGTAATGGTCTCACAAAAAGTTACTGTATCACAATTTGTAATTAAAGTTAAGCAGACATTATAGGTTCCAGCAGAATCATAATTATGAGAAGAATTATAAGAAGAACTAGACGTTCCATCTCCAAAGTTCCAGGAAAATAATCCATTATTTGAAGTGTTGGAAAAATAAACATTTAAATTATTTATGCTGTAGGTAAAGCTTGACTGTGGCTGCGCTGGCTGAGGTTCAGTAATTGTGAAAGTTGCACTTTTAGTACATCCGTTAGTGTCACTTAGATCTAAAGTATACACACCTGGATAAAGTCCATTTATTGAAGAAACATTTCCAAAAGAACCGGACCATATAAAATTATAACCAGAGCTTCCTGATGGATTGATTGTTATTACACCATCGTTTGCCCCGTTACAAGTAATATTACTGTATGATGAGGAAAAGCCAACTGTCGTAATATAACTTAAGTCGTAAACTATAGTCGTATCGCACATTAGGGAATCTGATATTAGAAGAGAATAGCTAGTAGCAGATAGATTACTTAATCCAGAATCAGAACCTAACCCACTTCCCCAATTTAAAGAGTAACCACTAGAACCTATTCCAGAGACGCTAATACTTCCATTATCAATTCCCAAACATTGGGGATCATTGACTGTGCTAGTAATGTTAATATTACTTGGTAAATAATTTAAATCATAGTTAATTATAGTATCACAGAGCGAAGAATCAGATACTATTAAAGAGTAATTTCCATCTGATAAGTTATTTATAGTTGAATCTGAACCTAACCCACACACCCAGTTATAGGTATAATTAGGAATTCCACCTGAAACAGAAACACTAATAGTACCATTGTCAATCCCGGAACATTGAGGATGAGTTATTGTACTTACAACATTCATTCCACATGGGGAACAAATACCTTTCATTAAACTATCTAATGTATTTCTAGAGTTTAATCTTCCACCTGTAATAAATCTAGAACTCAATTGAGTTTTAGGATCTGTTCCATTAATCAAAGCTTGCAATACTAAGTCTGCCGCTGCTTGAGCATCGGACTTTACAAATGTCATAAAACTAGGACAAGGAATAGAATAGGCTAGTCCAATTACGCCAGCAGTTAAAGGACATGCAAAAGAAGTTCCTGTGGATGAAGTTGTACCAGAAGCGCCAAATCCAGTACCATTTGTGGTAACTACATTTATTCCAGGAGCCCCTAATAGAATTGTTTGGTTTCCATATCCCCCAGCAGTTTGATCTTGATTATCAGTCCTACCAACCCCAACCATATAATTGCTTGTACAACCAGTTGGCATATCTCCAATTACATCAACATCCAAATTAGAATTGGTTGTAGCACAAACATTTAAAATTCCATAATGGCCAAGTGTATCGTAAAATTGACACCATAAAGGATAGCTAGCAGAATTCGCCCTATCAATTCCCCAAGAAGAACTGGTAGCAACCACAAATGCACCATCTGTACCACAACTATTATTCCATTTCTGTCGCATGATTAAAGGGTAAGTATAAGCACTTACTACACTAGCCTGTGTTAAATTTCCTCCCATATTTAAAACCATCATTTTCACATCCCAGTTTGCTCCGGTAACAGCGACATTATTATTCCCTTTTGCACCTATTAATCCTAAACAATTAGTCCCATGACTTGCATTTCCATAATCGTCATTATTAGAACCAGTATTCCAGCCATTATAATCATCTACATAACCATTACCATCGTTGTCAATATTATCATTGGGGATTTCACCAGTATTAACCCATCTATTTGGCGACAAATCCAAATGGTCTAGGTTTCCACCACCACCCTCTACCATGCAAACAACAATATCATCATTGGTTGCGGTAGTTCCACCAGTGGTTATATCCCATGCTAAGTCAGAGTCAATGTCGGCGTCAAGAGTTCCTCCATTATTTCCAGTATTATTATGGTGCCACTGTGAAGTGAAGCTGGGATCACTTGGAAGTGTAGAACGCATTTTTACATAATAATTATAGTCAGCAACTGTAATTTCATCTTGAGAATAAAGCCAGGACTGAAAATCTTCGTGAGATACAACCTTATGATCAAAAGAAATCAACGAAATTCTCATTGGGGGTGACAACTCTTTTATAAAATTTATATCGTACTCTATGGGAGCTTTAAGCAATAGAGCTTTTATACTTTTATTGGCAGCAAGCTGTATAAGCATCTCCCCTTTAACAAAAGGTTTTTTATCGAAATGGTTCTTCTGAGTAACTCCAAAAAATGGAATTATTAGAATAAATACTATTATAAAGCTTGAAATTTTCATAATTTATCTTGTACATAAATTTATGTAAATAAATAGTTAGAACGATTAAAGTTTAACAATAATTGAAAAATAACGCTATCTATTCAAAACAAAAACTGTTAGTAATAACTATTGAAAACAGCGATAATCAACTTTAAGCGGATTTAAAACATTTAATATTCTACTTACTTATTGACTATCACCGGAGAAAATAAATAATGCTTTTCAAATTTACTATTCTTAAATATTTTTATAGTTACTTTATAAAATCAGCTTAAATTATGATTGATAAAAAGGGAACAAGAATTAATAAGTACTTGAGCGAGGCTGGGTTTTGCTCTAGAAGAGAAGCTGATAAATTAATTGAAAAGGGACTAGTAAAAATTAATGGTAAAGTCCCTCCTGTAGGGACAAAAGTATCGCCTGGAGACAAGGTAACTGTTGAAGAAAATGTTGTTTCTAAAGAAAAAAATAAATTTGTTTATATCGCCTTTAATAAGCCTACTGGAATTGTTTGTACCACAGATACAAAACGCGAAAAAAATAATATTGTAGATTTTATAAATTATCCAAAGAGAATATTTCCAATAGGTAGATTAGACAAACCAAGTGAAGGGTTAATATTTTTAACCTCAGATGGTGATATAGTTAATAAAATTTTGAGGGCAAGCAATGCCCATGAAAAGGAATATATTGTAACTGTAGACAAGAATATAGACTACGATTTTATTAGAAAAATGAGTAGAGGAATTCCAATAATGGGAACAGTAACTAAAAACTGCCATACTGAAAAAATAAGCAATAAAAAATTTAAAATAATATTAACCCAGGGTCTAAACAGACAAATACGAAGGATGTGTGAATATTTAGGCTATGAGGTAAAACAACTTAAGAGAGTTAGAATTATGAACATAAAGCTAAACTTAAAAGTAGGGGAGTGGAGAGAATTTACTTCAAAAGAACTATTAGAGATTAATTTGATTTTAAAAAACTCCTCAAAAACAGCTTCCTAAATTAATTTATAAAAATTGTGTTTGTTTTTATTTTCTCTTTGTTTTTTAAAACAAACAAATAAGCCCCTTTTGCATAGTTAGATAAATCAATAAAATATTTTCTATCCCCCTTTATGAACTTTCCAGAATGAATTGTAGATACTTTTTTACCCATAATATCATATAATTCTAGAGCACCATTAAATCCGTTACTATTATTAATTTCTATGCAAGTAAGTCCATGAGAAGGGTTCGGAAAAACTCTACCAAAAGCTATTTTCAATTCTGGAACGTCCACAAAATTTAAGATTTTATATTTAAAATAACCGTTGGGGGCAGTTAATGGACGGACTTGAGTTTTACCGGAGTTGGCAATTGCAGAAATATAATATTTTACGCTACTTCCTGCCGGTTGACCAGGAATATCTCCAGCCCACTGGTTCCCAGAAATATTAGTCATTGAAATACTAGAAAAGCTAGAATCAGTTTCTTTTTTAAAATTTAGTGTAGCATTTAAAATACCTGATCGATGCATTATTAATGCTTCAATATTTTGAGGGTTTATATTATCAGTTGTATTGGAAAGCTGTTGATGTGAAATTAAAAGCGGATCGCTAACCCCAATGGCTTTTGTGATACAATGAATTGCTCCTCCAGAACCAATAATATTAGCTCCAGAATTATCACAATCAATCCCAATTACCTCATAGCCTGGCATTGATTCTCTTAAAATTCTAAGTCCTGTTGTATCGTATTGTGTTCTATAGGTTGGAACCAATACTTTTTTATTTACAATTAAATTATTGGCGTAAGTTCTATAGGAAGCCCCATTCCAGTTTCCATTAGGATATCCCCCAGATGTTGATGGAATCATAGGAATCCTTACAATTTTAAATGGAGTGCCATAAACTGATGTAAAATTATCTTGAATGTATTGAATGTTCATTTCAATTTGAGGGCCATCCGAAACATTCAAAGGGAATTCACCAACTAGTAAAGTTTCTTCATCTAAAAGTTTCATATGCATGTCAATGTGATGTATATCATCGTAGGGTAAAACAGGCATTTTAATATAAGTATCAATTCCCATCCAGTCATCCATTAATTGATCAACTTGGGCAGGTGTTTTATAGCTTAGATTATAAGTTCCTAAGTTGCCATTTTCTTCATCAACTAACTTCGATGAAAATCCAGTACCAAAGCCATCGGCCATAAAATTCCCTCCAGTATGTACTAAATCGGTCCCTAACTGAGACATTTCATAAACAGGAATTCCTTTTAAAGAGCCTATTGCATTAGGCGAATTATTGTCAAAAGGCCGGCTTCTGTTGTAAATCCAATCTACTAGTATTAGCGAATCTACGTAGTCTTTATAAACGGTATTTCCACCATAATCTCTCATCCAAATAGAATTAAAATTGGCTGGAATAAATGTGACATTCGTTAATGAAACCCCATAGTTTGACAACTCACTTTGGGCCGAGTTTGTATTGTTACACAAAACAATTACTTCACATTCTGTTTGAACTTCTTCTACTATTTTAGCTAAAATACTTTTGTATCCTGTCCAGGTTATGCAAATTGCTTGAACTTCCTCCCACTCGGCCATAGTTCTTAAATTCCCATAAGGCTGTGTAGTTATAACACTTTTAGAGTTACTAAGAAAACTATTTTTATAATTAGAAATAGCTTCTTTGGTTAATTCCTTTGAGCTAGATTTATTGGAAAGAACAGTTTGTGATAAATAAAGAGAGTATTGTAAAAGAATTAAAAATGAAAAAAAGTATTTCATAATAGAAAATGACTTTAAATTTTAATAAAAATACAATTATTTGTAGATGAAGCTTTTTTGTAATAAAAAAATATAAAGCTTAGTTAACTATATTTAATGTCTTGACAAAAAAAGCCTTCATAAATTGAAGGCTTTGAAGATGATTAACAACTACAATATATATATTCTTTATCAATTACGGTCTTAATAAGTCTAATTTCCAACCGTTACTAGTGGACTTACATTAATGTCTAAAGGATAATGTCCTCCAGAATAACCCATTGCCGAAAAATGTCCGTTAACATCTGTATTCCATATGGTTCCGTCCGAAGCTCCGCCAGGGCCAATAACTCTGTAAATTGCTTTTTGACTTCCATTAGAATGTTCAGCTGGTGTTGTGAAATCATAAATTTTCACATTGTTTTCAGTATATAAAATATATTGAGTGTTAGCAATTCTAGAGTAATAACCACCACCGTATGCAACCCATCCATAGATGGTCATTTCTTTAAAATTTGAAATGTTATAAGGTGAGTTAAAAGTAATAGTTCCTGTATTTCCCCCGTTGTAAGTGTAATTATTACCATTTGTTTTGTCGTTCCCAATCATATTAATTATATCTCTAGTACCGCTAAAATTTGGAGATTGATGATTAGTATTATTGGTCGAGGCTGTTGCATAATTTGGCCTGGCAGCATCAAAGATCCCGTTAACTCCGCTAACAATAAAATGCATAGCCTTTATTGTTTGATGACCTCCAGCAGATTTTTTAATTTCAATTTTTTTTACGTTTGCAAAGGCACTTGGAATTGTAGCATTTGTCATGTTGGCTCCTGCTAAATTAACTCCTGTTAAATCAGCTCCGCTAAGATCTATCCCAGTCAGGTTTTGATTTGTCAGGTCTGCGTTAGTCAGGTTTACTCCAGGTCCTACTATGTACCCATTTAAAAGACTGTACCCGGATGGTAAAACAGGGCTGCCAGTAATATTTCCTGACGTTACACCAGTAAATACCGAGCCAGAAAAATTAACACCAGATAGATTAAGCCCCGAAAGGTCTGTAGAATAAAGATTTGTATTTGTGAAAATAGTATTTCCGTTTTGAATCATCAATCTAATTATAGCTCCACCTGGTGCAGCAGCTCCGGCTGCTCCGTCATTACCCGCTGGTCCTTGTGGACCTGTTGCCCCAACTGCTCCGTCTTGTCCATTAGCTCCTGCTGGTCCTTGTGGACCTGTTGCCCCAACTGCTCCGTCTTGTCCATTAGCTCCTGCTGGTCCTTGTGGACCTGTTGGTCCTGCTGCTCCTGCTGGTCCATTAGCTCCTGCTGGTCCTTGTGGACCTGTTGGTCCTGCTGCTCCTGCTGGTCCATTAGCTCCTGCTGGTCCTTGTGGACCT
>Ga0213869_10001427_pt1 | contig 17997 bp, 13 predicted proteins | sample PICome_10_FD_160083 | JGI IMG/M metagenome (GOLD analysis project Ga0213869, IMG submission 160083) | Coastal seawater microbial communities near Pivers Island, North Carolina, United States - PICO132 | ecosystem: Environmental > Aquatic > Marine > Coastal | place: USA: North Carolina...
CATCCCGTAGCCTGTGTCTTTTTTAATGAATCCTGCCTGTAGATTAGTGCGGCGACCTTTAGACCACTCACGGAAGCGCAGGCAGGTGGGCGAGGTCTCGTCATAGACGAGCGCGTCGAGAAGTTCCTGGGGGATAGGCTTGGGGGTCTTCATCGTTATAGCACCTGCTCCACCAGCGCGTCACGGGTGCGGTCGCCATGGCCTTGCATGGGCTGCGAGAGCATATCGCCCTCCATCAGATCATCCCAAACACAGGACGAGAGGCAGAACTGGGACAACGCATAATTCTGGGTAATACCAATCTGGAAGCGACCCCGGCCTCCCCGGTTCTTGGCGACGAACAGGCGGGCGAAGCCGACGGAGTGCTCCTCGTCCGTAGCCATCAGGGTAATCAGGGAGTCAGCGGTCTGGACCTTGGAGAAGTCCTCGCCGATCTGGTCCTCAGTGATGACCTTGGAGTTCACGCCGGAGCGGTTGGACTGGGTCACCGTGGCGACGGCCATGTTACGCTCTTGACTAAGGCCCTTCAGGTCCTCGTAGATGAGCCGGAGGCTGCCCCGGATGTCGTCTGCACGCTTCTTGAAGAGGTCAGCGTAGTCGAGGATCAGCAAGTCCGGAACGAAGCCTGAGTGCATGGCGGTGGAGTCTAGGTAGCCCTTTAGACGCTCGGTGGTCATGGTGTTCTGTGGGAACGACTTGACCCTGATGTTGCCCAGCCAGGACTTAGCCTTATCTACGTTCCTCTCCATACGCTCTCGGGCGCTGCCGTCTTGCAGGGTGGGCCGGGGGCCCTCCTCGAACACCACGCGGGTCATGCCGTCGTAGGAACCGTCCTTTGTGGTGCGGATCTTCAGCACAGACTCGACCTTTCCAGCCTCGGCGATGCCGAAGGCTCCTTGGTAGAGTCGCTGCATGACCTCGCCTTCGTCCATCTCGAAGGACAGGTATGCTACCTTGTGCCCGCGCTTGGCGGCCTGTCGGGCGAGGTGCGCGAGGTACATCGACTTGCCGCGGCCAGAGGAGGCCATGAGGCAGTGGAGTCGGCCTCGAGCAGGTCCGCAGCGGTGATCGTCGATTGCGGGGATGCCCGTGGGGATGATCTCGTAGTCGTCCTTGGTGAAGATCTCGGACAGGCGGTCGAGGTCGGACATATCCGCTCCGGGGTCGAAGAGGTCTGCCATCGGCTCGATGGACTCCCGCACCGCGGCCTCGGCTGCCTCCAGCCCCTCCATGTCCCGGCGGTCAAGCCCCGTGCCCTGCTTCAGCCAAGCCTTGCGTAGCTGCGACCAGCGAGCGAAGTTCCTAGCCTGCTCAATAATGTAGCTAGGCTGGATGCCGTCCTTGAGATCATCGAGGGACTGGAAAACCAAGTCGTATGCGTCCGCACTCGCCTCATCCTTTACACCTAGAGCGTGGATCAGGTCCCAGGTGTGTTCCCCCGGCACCGCGCCGTGCTTGGCGCGGAACTCAGTGGCGGCAGCAGCAACTTGCTTGTAGTACGGATCGTAGGCGTCAACAGGAACAAGAGCGTCCAGGATTGGGGCGCTCTCGTTATCGAAGCATAGGAGCGCGAGGACGCCCTCCTGAATGTTAGTCGCTAGATCCATGCCTCTATGTTACGGGCGGCTTCTTGTGGAAGAGCGCTCGAATCATGGAAAACTGCGCCGGGTTCGAGGCACATCCTGGATAAGCGTTCGCGGTGTATGCCGGGAAGCTCGCCAACTGGTTCAACAGCACGGAGGTGCTGAGGGGTGCGTTGCCCTTGACCATGCGACTGACGGAAGTGCTTACTACGAAAGGGATTGCGACGCGCAGCCGGTGATCGTCGTCCTCCTGCATAGCCTTCTGGAGGAAGAAGCGGATGGCGTCTGCGCCTTCAGCAAGCTTACGCTTCTTGTCCGGGTTGGCTTGGATAGCTGAGAACACGGGCAGCCGTAAACCCCTGTCTTTTAAGCACTTACGCAGGGCATCCCAGACATACGAGTCCCAGGCATCGGGCTGTTGGTCAGCACCACCAAGAAGTAAGTCCACGGTCTTGCGTACCCTAACTAGCTGGGAAGGGTCTAGGGTGCTGATCTCAGCTAGGAGGTCTGTCAACTTCATACATATATAAATACGGGAACCCAAGGCCCGAAGACCGTGGGTTCCCAGAAAAAGCGGAGGAAGTCGCGAACTTCCTCCTAGGCGCTGCTCAATGGTTATTGCCGGGTCGGCCACTCATGGAACGATCTGTAGGCTGTCTATATCGACGTCCTGCCGTCCAAGGTCCCCGCGGGGGAGGCTCCGATCTCGCCTAGGGCGCTGCCTTAGTTTATTACTCTTCCGTCTCCTCTGGCGCTGCCTCCGCGTCAGGGTCGATAAGAGCAGAAAGCCTCTCGTTGTAGGAGTTGCGGAACTGAGTAAGTCCAGCCTGCTCCTGAATACCGTCAGGAATTCCAGCGATAACACCCAGAATCGCCCGCGCCAGAACTTCGCCGATCAGGGCGATCTGCTCCTTATCCTCAGGCTCGTCGATAGAGGTAAGGAGGTCCACCATGTCGTACACCGCAGAGGTGGGAACATCGCCTTCTTCTTCACCAAGGAGCCGCGAGATCACCGAAGTAGTACGGTGGTCTTTCGGTAGCGCGGTCTCAAGAGCTTGCCCTGGGATAGCAACCGCAGTGGAGAGCGGCCCGGTCATAAGGATACCGTGGCTCGCCAAGACTCCGGCGATCTCAAGGACGAACTGAGCGGGCACTACCACCTGCCCATTCTTGAGGATCTCAAGAGTGGCTTCAAGTGACACATCGTCGTCGTAGGACTCAACGATGGCCGCAGCCGCGCCCTCTAGAGAGGCGGACTCAGTTAGCTCGATAGGGGAGAAGAATTGCATCGGGGTGGGGATTCTGTGTGGTTACAACGGGGGGCGTCACACCTCTATGTTACGGGTGAGGCTTAGAGGTGGAGTACATAAACGAGATTTATGTTGGCACCGCTGCGCGGTGCTCAGGATGCTGCTCCCTGACTCGGCTTCGCCTCGTCTTCCGCAACACCCTGTGTTTTCTTTTTAACCACGGTGGTTCTCTGACGAGTCGAGCGAAGCGAGACAGAGGAAGAGAAGCGCCGCGCGAGCGCAGCGAGCCATAACGTGTTACGCCAGTGGCTTGTATGGCTTTCCCTCTCGTGTTCGTCCGACCACCTTCCCAATGATACCACACCGCGATGCTTTTTTGAGACCTAAAATGGTTACCGGCTTGTACCCAACTTCTAAGTTCCGCCCCTTGCAGCACTTAGGAGCGAAACTTTTCAATGAATCAAAAGCAAAACCCCCGCTGACACCGTGTCAGCGGGGGTTTAGGTGTTTCCAGAGTTAGATCAGAATGCTGAGGACACCGTCATTTCCACCGTCATATTGATGGCGTGCGGTTCGCCGAACGGGTGGCCGAGGGCCGCAACGACGCACGGGTCCTGAAATCTAAATCCAACAGAACCGGCATCTCCTTGGAAGTTGACGCTGAAGTCCTCGGAGTAGGTGACGCCATTTTGAATCCCTGGAAGCTGCGCGATAACTTGGGCCGGGGTGCAGATAGATTCGTAAAAGTACTGAGGCGTGGCGTCGCCGCTTCCCTGAACAATAATAGGTTGAGTGGGCTCCGGGTGCTCTGCTGGGATGTAGACGATCTCTATGGGAGCGCTGTCTCCGCTAATTAGGGACTGCGCCGTGATACGACCTGAGAGTACGCTAGGCATCGAAGCCCCGCCAATGGCAGCCCTGAACTTCTGCCCGGTGTACCGGAAGACGGGGTAGAAAGTCTGCTCCTGTCCAAGGACAACATCCTGCCCTTGGGGGATACCAGTTACTCCAAAAGACCCGCTCCAGTGCGCCCACCACCCTCTGAAGCCGTTGCCGAGGCCCCCGACTCCGGCGGGGTCCTGGGTATAAAATGCCCCTATATTCTGCACGGCGGGCTGTCTCTGTCCGTTTCCCAGAAAGTCCTCGGCCCCGTAGATCTCGTTGAAGGTCTTGCTGATCACTAGCTCATCGTTGAAGGCAGCCCACCCGGTGGTGGTTCCTAGGTACGACTTGTTTGTACCATCACTAATGATGTAGGCGTAAAATCCGACCTTGAGTGGTATGAAGGTCCATCCGCCACCAGTCCACGCTGCTACAGACTCGGAAACGCCTTCCCAGCTAGTGCCTTCGGACCCCGTGGTGACGTAGTAGGCGTCCCCTCTGACGGGGTTGGCCGGAGGAGAGGTGTTGGTTGATGTGTTGTTTAGCCTAGGCACGCAAGCCTTCTCCAACTTGGACAGAGTCTCGGAGTTGAAGGAGTGGGGTAGCTCCCTAGAGACTAGAGCCCGTAGGCCAAGGTTAGGCATTACTTCAGTCATAGTTCAAGCCGTCTCCAGGAAGTCGAAGATAAAGGATGTTGCGTTGATGGATGTGGAGTTAGCCGTGGAACTGTACCGTTCCGGGTCTGAGCCCGTAGGGTCTACCTGATCCCAGCCGCCATACGAGATAAACCTGCCTTTCTCAATAATGACATCTGCCGCGGAGGTAGTCTTCAGGCCAGTGGTGTGCGCGTCCGTTGCAGCGTCACTGATCGTAGCTGCGTCCCACTGACCGTTGCCGTCCGTCGGCCCACGCTCCACTAGTGTGGTCCACTGGGAGAACGGGAGGGACGGGTCGTCCGTGTAGGCTACCCTAGGAAGGATGCACCCAGTGTCATCGCCGTCAAGCACCATGGTTAGGTCTGCAATCTTTAGCCTGAAGGGGGTCTGGAAAAGAGGAACCACCACCGTTGGGGAGATTGGCAGCGGCACATTGCTCGGCCAGAACTTAGTTAGAGTCGTGGATTGCTGCTTGACCTGCCTAACCCATTCCGAACCATCCCACTGAAAGCGGTCACCTTGATCCACGACGTATCCCCAAGCCGCATCCTTGATACCCACCTGAACCCAGCCCTGCTTCTTTGAAGCATAATCTAAGAAGGAGTAGAAGATCACGGAATCCTGGTCTATCGTCCCAGAGGGGTCCCCGTGAAACTGCGGCCATCCGTCAGCACCACCCGTTGTGGTCGTACCTGACGGCACGAACCAAGCCTGCCCCGGCTCCGGTTGACTGGGAGTTGCTGTTTCAGAAAAGGACTCTAGGATTAGCTGGACCGTAGCATCTAGGATACGGAGACTTCGGCTTAGGTTTTCTACGTTATCTTCAGAGCCATCTACCATGTAGATGAAGCCCTTGTTGGGGGAGCTAGTATCGACCATAGTACTTAACCAGAGTAGGTAACCTGAATCGTAATGTCAGCGATGTCGGCGACGGTGGTAGAACCGTCTCCGCCGAATGAATCCTCAAAGTTAACAAGCAGGTAGCCCGGCGCCGCTGGGCTTGCCGATATAACGGGCAACTCATCGAACGAGAAGCTGGCCCCCTCTGGTCCTGCAACCCCTCCGGGATTAATTCCCGAAGCACCTTGGCTAACCTCTCCATCATCGTACCAGCGAGCAGCCGAGGTGTTTTTATTTACAAGACCAGCGTCCATCGAGCAGCGAAAGACCATCTCGTCTTCTAGCCCGCCCTGCGGCCTAGTTGTTCCAGACCCGTTGTTGTAATCGACTTGCCCGATATCAGTCTGCTGTCGATACGCGGTGGTGTATAGCTTGACCTCGTCAACCAGCATTCCTCCGCTGAGGCCCTCTCCGATTTTTAACGGGAAGGGCCGTGAACGAATCGCCGAGTTGTCGTTCTCCGTCTCATTGGAACCGTAGTAGGGCTTAGTGCCCTGGGTACGTTCTCCGTTGATGAAAAAGATGGGATTCGTGTCGCGCTGATGGCTAAAGCCAACGTGAATCCACTGCCCCTCTGCGTTTGTGTCTAGCAGGCCATTGGCAAGCGAAGTCGGAGCAACATAGTTCAACGGATCAGTGAGGCTGTTGCTGGTTTGGTTACTGTAGTTAGTGTCACTCGGCCAAGCGTACATAACCCTGCCGTCGCGGCCTGTCTGCAACTGAAGCACCTTCTGAGTTTGCCCCGCTCCGGGGGATTCAACGATGCTCAGAGACCAGCCCTCCCCAGTCGCTCCGGTGGGGCTCAATTGGTTTAGGATTTCACGGGGACCCGCGGCGTCATAGTAGATCCAAGCAAATCCGGTGAGCTTCTGAATCTCAAGCAGGGCGCCTGGGCCAGTCGGCGAGTAGCCCGGATACCCAGATTGGGGCGCGAACGCAAGATCGCCAGTTGCCCCATCCTCGAACTCAGTCGCCTTTGCAACGTCAAAGTTAGCCGCAATCCCAGTAGTGTACTGGACGTAATCCTCTCGGGCGAATACACCTGGATTGCCTGTGGAGGGAAGCACATCCCTAGGAGGCACCCACAGCGCGTTGCCGCCAAATTCGCTGTAACCGTCTACGAGGATGTCCTCTAGCGGATCGGGTGCCGTAGTGCGATCTTGGCTGATTGCCAGCTTAGGAAGCACATACGGTAGGTCCGGCATCGCCGCTGGTGAGTTGACAGTCAAATCCTCACCGATACTCTGCATTGCCGAAGCACGGAGCCTCGCGGAGCAGTGAATCTGGACGAGCCTGTGATCGGTCTCGACCCTTAGGAGCGGATACCAATTAGAGGCATCAGTGCTGACCCCATCGTAGTCAAAGATAGAGTCTTGGGGTAACGTGACACTTAGGATCTTGTTCTTGCTAGGAACTGCCCACTCGGTCCCGGTGAAGGTTACAAAAGCCTCTGAGTCCTTGTCGTAAGCGTAAGCGCCCTCCCATACCGGAGCGACCTGCCACGCCGGGATGCCCTCCCCGTCTGGTGCCCAGATGAGCAGTGACCTCTCTGTAACCGCTCCCCAGAAGTCCCCGAAGATCGGTTGCTGCGTATCCACATACCAGACCTGACCCAACAGTGGATTCTCGGGCTCTGTAGTTACAGTTAGGCTCTCTACGACCAAGGTAGATAGAGCATCTAGCCTAGAAAGGTTGTAGTTGATTGAGGAGGCGTTGTTTACGTCGTTCTCACGAAGCAGCCGCAGGCCAGTTAAAGGCGTTTTAGACATCGTTAGGGATAGCTCCTGCGGTCCACTCGGAGGTCATGTAGTCAGTGTCCGCCCTAACTTCCAACCAAAAGCGTCCAGAAGTCACACCGTCCTCCTCTTGTTGAGCATCGGTGTAGAGGTAATTAGTTGCGAAGATATCCCGTACTTCCCGAACCGGGTCTTCGGATTCCCCTGGCGGGTTACCTTCGGTGTTGTAAACCCTTACGGTAAAGGTAGTTACACCCCTGAGCGTATCCGCAGAGGTGGCGGGTAGCCCGGCAATCGGAACAGGGGTTCGGAAGTTCCACTTGACGCGGATGTCCCTAGGAGAAGGGTCTATAAGCACCCAGTACGGGGTGCCGCTACCTGCTTCATTGGGAGGATAATGGTCGTCGCCAAAAGAGTTTTCAGTTTCTACCGGGCTGTGGGCTACCGTACATTCCCATGCGTATTGCTCCCCCGATGAGTCTGCGGTGCGGACGCGGTCGCCGACCTCGTAAGAGATCGAGGCGAATCTCCAGAAGTCTATGTTGCTTACGGTAAGCTCAGACGATGACCTGAGGTGGCTAGGAGGGTACGGCCTTCCATTAGCACCAGCGTTGAGCCCTTCCCCAAAGGACCCCTCTTCGATGCCTCTGGGGTGGATGACGTCAAAGCCATACTCCTCAGAATCATAAACCGGGGTGTCTGTTGAGGCAGGGTGAAGTGCGTACCTAAGCTCAGTGTTGTCGATGGCGTCCGCTGGCACCTCCACTCTCTTGATCTGAGAGAGGACGAGGAGTGCGACCGGACTCCCCGCCGGATGAACTCCGATGAGGTGCTCGGTGTTGTACAGTCCTCGAAGCACCTGGCCCGTAAGCTGATACAGAGGCCCGCCATATTCTGGGTCCGGGACAAGCTCTACCTTTTCGTACCCGATAACTTCGCCGTCGATGTACATCAAGTACTCTCGGTCATAAACATTCTCGATGTCCGGGGCCGACTCCAGCTCACCATTCATGATTCGGATAAACACCGGACCCTCCAAGGTGTTAACGAGGTCGGGCACCCCGCTCGGCAAATCGCTCACCAGAGTTCCGACCACACTCTCGGAGAATGTATTGTCGATAGTATTGTAGGGAGGAAGGTTGGTAGTCTCAATGGGAGTTCCTTGAGACTGCGCCCAAGTGCCTCCCCTCCAATCCGCCCCGAACAGCTTCGCACAGCCAGCCAAGTAGAGGCCCGGAGTAAGGGCGTCCTGTAGAGTAAGCGGACCAATGTCCATGGCAACCGCTTTGGTGTCCGGAGGAACATAGGTGGAGCCCTTGCCGCTTGGCGCTCCTCCAAGGTCAGTGGCGAGGAGAGGCATATCCTCCACAACGCCGTCGTCAGCGTAACCTTCGCACTCTACCCGCCCATCAACTCCTCGGGTGACCTCAGTCACAACCATTCTCCAGGACTTACCGTACACGGTGAAGTTCAGGATGTCTCCAGCAGCCAGCATACCCCACTTAGGTCCAAGCGAGATGGTAAGCTCCTGCTTGAACATGGAGGCTTGCCATGTGGCCCGCTGCGCGATATTCCTAGCCTCCGAGGACGACAACGTCAGTCGGCTGAGATCAATCGTCTGGGTGTTGCCTTCAAATAGATCGGGACGCCTAAAGACTTGGGATCCCTTAGACATCCCCGCGTCCCGGTCCGTGTACGTTACCGTAGTCTCTATAACGTGCTCGACGCGACCTTTCTCCGATACAGAAAAGTACTTGCCGTCTTTGTAGAACTCAACCCCCAGATCCTCATCGGGGATAAGGTATTCTGGGTTGTCTACCCGCCTTCGGAAGACCAGCTTTCCTTCAAGCTCGATCATCGTCAGGTCATAGGCGATAACTAGGGGCTGGAGTACCTCGGGACCGAACGGAGCGGACCACCAGTAACCAGAAACCTCGATCCCAGAATCCTCTAGTTCGGAAAGATCAATCTTATTCGCGGGGAGGTCGTGGTGGACGCACAGTATCCTGTATATTGCGTCTGCAATGGGAACGTCGGCTGAATCCTGAGGAAGCTCAACCTCGACGTTAGGCATTCTGTTTCCAAAATCCCTTAGGAGGAGGTTGTCGATTACTAGAGAGGCGAACGAGGTGAGGGCAGGCGAGGCCACCTCCTCCCTAACAATAACGGCTGGGGCTGTCGTCTCAGTTCCGTTCCTAGCGCTGAAGCTCGTCGCCAGCCCCTGGTCAAAGGAACGGTACGTTTGAAACAGAGTAAGTGCGTTACCGCCGAACCCAGCGTATTGGCTGTAACCTCTGTTCTGGATCCCTCCGGGGGTGGATGCGGGCGTTGTGCCGAGCGGACCCGTCCACGCTTGGGAAGTGAATGCCGAGAAGCGCACCCGGTTGCCCGCGACCACCCCGCTAGCGGTATTAGTCGAAACGCCTTCGCCGTAGAAGGCGGGATTCAGCGAGTATCTGGGGCCGGTCTCCCCGAACGGCACAGTGAGGCGGCGCCAAAGAGACCTATCGTCGTAGTACTGCCACTCTAGTTGAAGGAAAGGCCGACCGTCGAATAGGAAGCCTGACCCTAGAAGTTTAAATGGCCTAGCGGTAGTATTGTTATCGTCAAATTCGATGTAGTCTCCGAACAAAGGCCCCAGACCAGGTGCTCCGATGGAGTTGGCTCCTCTGATCCTCTCGCCGGGAATGAAACGATCTTCGAAGGTGTACTGTTCGGGGTTTGATCCGGGAGGGGGGTCTACGCTTTTACCTTGGATAGTGTAGACCAGCGAAACAAAACCACCGTCATTCTCTACGCTCTCGTAAACCTCCCAGTTATCAGAGCTTGAGCGGGACGCGCTGCTGTTTAAATATCGAAGCTTTCCGTCCAACCACACCCTCCTCAAGGATGTAGTTGACGGATAAGCATCTCCGTTGTTATCGTCGATGCCGGTGCGCGAGACAACGTAAACGCCGTCGGAGTTATACCGCTCAGAGCTACCGCTCTTGCTGCTACCGCCTCCCTTTCCGCCCTCGTCGGCGGGAGTAAACCTAGGAGTTTCTGGGGTCCAGTAAAGGAACCCCGGCATTCTGGTCCTAGGGCCAATAGCGTAGCTGTGCGGGTCTCCCTCGTCCAGACCAGAGATCTGGATGTTCTTAGCCTCATCACTTTCCTTATCCTTCAGAAGCCTAGGAAGTAGGACCGTGCTGTCAACGTAAGATCCGAGGACGCTCGCGGCCAGCACCGCGAACGCAGAGGCGCCGGTTGCGGCACCAACGGTAGTTCCTAGGGCCTTAGCCGCTAGGACGGGAAGGGCTACAGCCGCCATCAGAGCGCCTCCGGGATTCTGTAGACAGAGTGGATGTTATCTAGCCAAGCCTCCGAAAGGTCCACGACCACGCGACGGTGCGGAGCGTATCCGTGAATAATGTAATTGGTATCTTTATCCACAATTGCGAAGTGGTAAGGGCTGGTGTTCCTGTCCTTAAAGTGCAGCAGGAGGATGTCACCCGGCTCTAGCGGATCACCCTCCGGAGCGCGATCCATCTGCTCATCTACCATTCGCAGCAGCTTCCTATCGTCCGGGCGACGGCGATACCCGGTGCAGTCCTCGACCTTCATTCCAATGTCCCTAGCAGCTAGAACGATAAGCCCTAGGCAGTCCACGCCCTGAGTCCTGCTCCGACCTTGGTGTACCCACCTCAGTCCTATGTACTTGCGTGCTGCCTCTACGAAATCTAGGTTCATGATGAGGGGGCGTCCACTTGGGCGGAGGAGCCTCGGACAAAGGGGTTGCCTTGGAAGTTCTCGAAGTTCGAAAACTTGTCCTTACAGGAAGCTTGAGTCTTATCGCAGCCGGGGATTACGAAGAATGCGTCTCCGCTCTGCATCGGAAAAGGAGGAGCTTCTGCTAGGATGAACTTGTCTCCGCTAGGGTTGTATTGGATGATGGTTGCGAACCTACCGCGGTTGCTACCAGACACAAACTCTACAACTCCAAACTGGAAGTAGGAGGGGTCAGCCGCGCCTGGGCTGCCGGGAAAATCCGAACAGAAGAAGATCCTCTCAGATTCTGGAGAAAGGGCCGTAATGTTAGCGGGGGTTCCGTTGGGCGGGTTAGGAGCCGCAGTCGCTCCGTATCGGAAATCGTCTAGGTCAACCTTGCAGTACTTACCCCCTAGGTCAACGACGCATTGCCTAGAGAAGGTAGATCCCTTCTTGCTGGTTAGGCTGGATACAATCCCAGAACACTTAGCCTCAAAGACCTCGCCGTTCCACTCGACATCTTGGATGTAGTAGACGAAAGTACGCAGCGCCCCGGCGAACGGGAACTTAGGATCAACCAGATACTCTGTCACCTGAGCGCCGCGGTAAACACCTCGATTGAGGTCCGCGTTAGTTAGCAGGTTAGAGTCGATGACTCCGCTGATCTGAGTGTCAACCGCCTCACCCCCGGTGCCCTCCGTTTGGGCGCTCATGTCAGTTGCCAGAACCGGCACAAACACATTGCCCTCGAAGATTACGGAGGTGGGAGAGGTGGTCAGCCGAATAGGGAGGCCGGTGACCGGCTGAATGTTGATAAGCCGCGCCCTCCGAAGCGATACGGAGGAGAAGAACTCGGCCCTAGATCCTAGGTCGAGGTTCGCCATCAGATGTATTTAGTAAGAAGACCGGGTTCGGTGAAGAACGCCATCATCTGATCCGCAAGAATCTTCATCTTATCGTCACGATCTCCAGAACCAAGGGCGATATCTGTGAAGGTCCCAGCATCATCACCAGAGGCGCTGTAGGTGTGGAAGATTCTACGAGACGTTGTAAGTCCAGGAGTGAGGACAGCCAGACGAATGTCCCCGGAAGCGCCGTCCAAGATACCTAGACCCCCAGAACTCGGAGCCTTAGTGAACTCCTCCATGTACTTCCTCCCATTATGGCTGTGGTGAATCTGGACGCCGAACGAGCCGTCGCCGGGGGAGAAATACTGGCTAGTATTCTTCCAGTAGGGAAGCGCGTCGCCGCTCCCGGCAGGCTCGGGTTGTGTACTGGAGTTGTGGGCTTGAGCGCAGTACCAGTACTGGTTAGGTGCGCCTGAGGTATAGACCCTGTCCCCTACCTCGTAATCCACAGCGGTCGCCCAAAGGGTATAGTTGCCGGTAACTACCCCGTTGGCGATGTCCTCGTAACTCCAGGGGTCGTCGTACCCTCGGTCGTCGAAGTAGGTGAAGAAGGTCGGCACATAGTAGCCGGATGTGTAGGCCGCCCAGTAGGGATCCATAGCCCTCTTCTGGTTAGCCGGTAGGTCTGCCCAAGATGCCTGCTGGCTAATGTCGTCCCTACCAAATAGAGACGACATCAGGCTCAGGAAGAATGCTTGAGACGACTGTCGTCCAGAAATCGACGCATAGTTATCCTGCTGGAACGCGCCGATGTCCATGATAAGGCCGTTAGGTCGGCAGTCCGCCTCTACCCCGAAGTTGTGAGTAACGGTCGGGTGGACTTCGTGACCGTAGTTCAGAGGAGGCCCGTAGGCGGCGCAGCCTGCGGCCTGTGCCCCCGCCGAAGATCCCTCCAGCAACACCTTCTCGACGTCAATTCCGTAGGAGTCGGCGTTACGGCGGATATGAGAGATGGCCCGCTGAACGTCCGCGGCGCTCTGGTAGGCAGATCCCGGAGTCATCTCTCCCCTGTTGGGCACGCGGCCCACTAGGTTAGTCTCTCGGTAGCTGATGGCCCAGTAGTCCTCGGCAACCGCCCCCTCTGGAAGCCCATCGGTGCCAAGCTGTGGTTCAGCGTCCACTGCGGCTGGGTCGTGGGCTCGAATGCAGACTGCGGTCGAGTTTCCAGTAGCAACTCGGTCGTTGATAGCGTAAGGAGCAGTGTCAGCCCAAAGGTCGATAACGCTCCCGGAAGTCTCAGCGTCCAGGTAGTCGCTGGCGTAGGCTCCCTGATGCACCGAGATCGCGCCTCCGTTGTGGCTCTCCGACGCCACGTTAAGGATGAACACAGTAGCGTCGTCAAGGTACGTCGATCCTGCGTCGGCGGTAGTGTCGAAAGCTCCAGCGTAAAGAGGCGGCCTCTTGCTGTAGGGATCCCCGCTAATCGAAGCCTCGCGGCTAAGGAAGATGACCGGGTCCCTCATCCCCCAACCGCCACCTGGGACGTAGACGTATGCCCACTTGCTGGTCGAAACACTGGAAGAGCGGCCAACCAGCATGGTCTGCCAAGGGAGGGGTCCGTAGCGTTCGGTAGTGTAGACGTAGGTAGTAGCAGCCATCAGACGGACCTATAGTCGTTGATTCCGGGGCGACCCCCAAAGAAGAAAGCGGTAGTGTGGTGGATCCTCATTCGATCCCTTCGGTCGTCTGGCAACCTTCTCCAGGCGCAGTTCCACTCACCGTCAGCGTCAGCCGCGAGAGTCTCAACAAATCCCGCGGCAGCGGTTCGGGCAGAAGTGCCCGTGTTGGCGGGCTCTCCGCTCCCGCCCCAAGAGATGTTCTCAATCTGGAGAATAGCCGCGGTGGAACCACTGGCGACAAAACCAGTTCCCTGCACAGAGTCGTTATTGATCTCGAACGCAACCTGCTCCCCTACGATGAACTGATCAACAAGCCAATTCACGCTGGGCTCTTCCCCAATACTGAGAATTTCGGTGCCGGTACTGTATTCCCAAGTGTCGCCCGCGTCGCCAGTAGTGAGGTTGACCGTCTTCTTGGTGGGTTTTTGGTAGTACCAATATCCGCTCAGTTCGTTCTTATCGAAGCTGTTTTGGGCTGGGTCGGAGTTGTACCTACTGTCCTGGTTCCATACGTGAGGCACCCGGCAGGCGTAGTCTACGCCATTAATTTGCCTTCCAACTCTAGCTTTTCCAGAATCGACATCAGCGAAAACAACGCTGTTGTCTTGGTCGTACCTGTCTGGCGTAACCCCTAACCTGCTAAGGAGGGCACGAAGCCCTGCCCCGGCTCCATTATTGGTGTAACGCATGGCTGAGTTCGCGTAAACACCAACCCAATCATCCGCGCTCTGGTTCAGCCCTGCCTCTAGTTCGGGATACACCACTCCCGGATCGCTCTGCATAGGACCTCCGACTTTAAGATGAAGGACTAGGTCGTCGCTGTCGGCGTCCGGAACAAACTCCTCAAAAGAGAAATGCACGACGGTTTTCTTGGGACGCCAGTATCGGAAGGCGTACCTACCGGCGCCGGGCTCCGCAGAGCCGTTGAGTGTCATCGCGTTGCAAAGGCGCTCAACCTTAGTATTGACATCGGACACTGAGGCGCCAGCTAGGTCTCGGATAGAATCCCAGTTCTCGCAAGGGACATCGCCCATGGCCTCGAAAGAGTTGCCGTTGGCAACCCGTACTGCTCCTCTGTTCCACAAATCAGGGATACCGTAGGGGCGCCCCCCAGCCAATTCCGAGTAAGGCGGGGCACCGAAGGAGCCGCCATAGCCGGACTGTTGGGTATCGGAGCTAATAGAACTACGCGAGTTAGCGTACCCCTCAAAAGGGTCCTGAACAGTTAGAGTGCCGTAGACTCGAACATTGGCGATATCATCGTCCGGGGAGCCAGCCGGAGGGACAACCAATTCGTCTCCGTAGGTTGACCTTTCTCTGAACGTAAAGCTATCGTGTGCAGCACTTGAGCCTAGGCTAGTTCGGAACGGTGAGATTGAGTCCCGGCCAAGGAAGCAAACCTTGGCGTCTAGGTCCCAGATTACGGGCTTGTTGTAATCGCCCAAGCAGTTGGAGTACCCGGCTGCCCCGGAGATTTCCAGACCACCAATCTCCGCAGTGGGGTACGATCCAGCTTCGACGGGGTTTTTGCCCGACCTAGGCTTAATCTGAGTACCACCGCCCTCGACGCTGCCAACCTCGAACCGGAAGATCATCGCAGGGTCGGTGCTTCCGGGCAGGAAGTCCCCGCTGGCGGAAACGTAGGCGATACCGGCATCCCGCAGTGATCGTCCGGGAAGAGCCCCGGTTGCTACGAAGTACTGTGCGTCTAAGGTGCCCTCCCCTCCGGCGTAGGATCCGTTGCTGACCGGGACATCAATGCACTTTCCCGTTCCGAAAGACCGGACGTTCCAGAGCCCGTGGAACTGGCTGCCCTCGACTGTAGGCGCAACTAGCTGCTGTCGGGAAACGTGCGTGCCCTTAGCATCTCCGATGCGGATGCGCTTCTCTTCGACGATGTACTGAGGCTCACCGCCCTCGGGAGAGAGCGCCGCCGTCTGGAAGTCGGCTAGGCTGTCACGCCGGATTTGTAGTCTGTTGATTGCCATTAGATGATGATGCTAGGGGGCACATTGATGATCGCGCCGCCGAAGTCCATAGTGAGCCCGTGCTCTTGGTCAGGGGTGTTTTCCGAGTCCCCTAGGTCGCTTTCGAGACCTGCGGGCTTGGGGGCCGTTCCGTAGAAGAATCCCGTGGAGTCTGCCTGATCGCCGATCTCTCCGGAGGTCCCGTTGCCTCCCAGATACCACTGGCCTGCTCCGTTGTTCTCGAAGGAGTCAGTGAGGAAGACTAGGCCGGTACTGCCGCCGGGGATCGTTCCGATGCTGATAGCGTCGTCGCGGAAGATCTCGATAGTGGCGGAGGCGGTGGCGTTGGAGATCACGAAGACCGGGCCACCAGGGGTGATGTCAGGACCAGGGGGTAGATTGAAGTTCCAAGTCCCTCCTAGGATCTCGCCCACCGCCCGGACGAATCGCACCCCCTCCACGGGGAGATTTAAGAGCGCAGTGTCCTGAACGAGGGTAGCCCCTCCGTAGTACTGCTCCTGAGTAATCACGACGAGACTAGGACCCAGACGTTGGACCCGGCGCCCGCGTTGTAGTACGCGAAGGCTTGATAGAGGGACTGGCTAACAGCGCCGACTACCAAGGAGGTGCCTGTGATAGTGTCGATGTCGAAGGCATTACTTCCGACATTGTGAATCAAGAAGAAAGGGCCGCCCTCGGGCAGTGTTGCCGGATCGGGCAGCAGGACGTCTTGATTGCTTGCCTGCATATTTATGCGATTGTAGCGGCCTTGGGAGGTGCTAATAGTCAACGAGGAGCTTCCCGTGTACTCATAGGCCCCGCCGTTCCAAGTCATGTCCGGAGCGAAATCGTCGTCTAGGATTTCGATAATTCCAATCTTAGGAATCTCTCCGTACTTGAACTCCTGAAATGCCACCTCAATGGCCTCGTCGGCGTCCTTCTCGAACCTGACCGGAGTGTGGAACTCGAAGCCAGCGCGAACCTCCTCCCCCAGTGCCGGGGCAGAGGACAGCGTCACCAGCCCCGTAGAGTGGTCTACGGTGAACTGGGTGTTGTACGTCTGCTCTACGCCGTCCACCTCAACCCGCACCGTGGTCGATACAGCATCGCCGATGGGCTTTGTGATCTTACGGATGTAGTCCGGCGCGGTGCTGGTATCCGAGTACGTCTTGTACAGTTGGAACACCGTCTTCGAGCCGTCACCGGAGCCAATCTGCTGGTCGCCCGGCAGGACCTCTGTGTTGTCGTCACAGGGATCTTTAGCGTTCGACAGGTGGTCCAGGGGGTCTTTGAACCTAAAGCCGTACAGAGCGCCCCTGCGGGCCAGATGGAAGGCTTTAAGTTCCAGTAGCTGCTCGGGGTCCTGTAGGCCGGTAGAGACGTCTCCGATGTGGCGGGCCACCTCTCGGCGGGCCACCCGCTGCTCTGCCCCGGTGTTCGAGGTGAGGATGCTGGTGTCGAACCCCCAGCCGAAGGTGGAGTCCACGGCAATCTGGGCCGGGAAGATCGCGTCGTCGTGAAATCCCACGGTTACTACCTACGCCGGGTCCTCTTGTTAGCCTGACGGGCGATCTGCCGGGAGTTAAGCCCAGCGTCGTTGCTGCTGCCCCCGCTCACCGTCACGTTTGTCACATTATTGTTCACGGTGCTGTTGGTAGTGGTGTTGCTGGTCTGGCTGTTGGAGGGGTTCATTCCGACCATTCGGACGCCCAGCCTTCCGGAACCATCTCGGCCTAGGGGCAGGATGGCCTCTTGGGACCCGCCCTCGCGGAGCGTGTTTAGGGAGCCGTCGGAGCCTCGGAAGGTGGCGGGGATGCCGCCAGTCTTGGGCAGTTCGTCGAGGCTCGGAACACCACCGCTGTAGTATTCCTTTTTGATTATACCATCCTCTACCACATTTCCTTTGTAACTATCGACACCACCGCCACCGGCAGCGCCTTTTAGCGCGTCAAGGAACCCAGAGAAGAACCCTCCGCCGCCTTCGTCGCCCCCGGCGCTTCCGCCGATGCTGGCAGAAGACAGCGTGAGCGCCGCGGCAGAGGCCGCAGTCGTGATCGAGGTAGCCAAGGCGGTTCCGGCTTGGATAAGGGTTCCCGCCCCGGTGGTGGTCCCGGTCGTTACTGAGGTAGATACCGCGTTGCCCGCTGCGGTCAGGGTTGTACTGGCTTGGGTCGCTGATGCGATCAAGTCCACCTCGCCCACCCCCTGGGCTCCGGGAAGGGCGCCGGGAAGGGCGGCGGGAGCGACCGGGGCAGGCTGCTCAAGCTCGGGAAACTCGATTCCCTCAAGGGCGTCCAGCGACGGAACGGGCGTGACAGGAAGATCAAGATCAGGAAGCTCGATTTCCTCGAGGGCGTCCAGCGAGGGAACGGGCGTGACGGGAAGCTCCACCTCCAAGGGCCTGCCGAAGGCGCCCCCGGACTTCTCGAATATATCGTTGAGATACTCATCCCTGTCCAGCGAGGTAACAGCCTCTACGGGAATGTCCACCTGAGGAAGCTCAATTGCCTCAAGAGCGCCCAGCGAGGGAACAGCCTCTACAGGAAGGTCCACCTGAGGAAGCTCAATTGCCTCAAGGGCGCCCAGCGAGGGAACAGCCTCTACAGGAAGATCAAGATCAGGAAGCTCAATGGATTCAAGAGCGCCCAGCGAGGGAACAGCCTCTACAGGAAGATCAAGATCAGGAAGCTCGATTTCCTCGAGAGCGCCCAGCGAGGGAACAGCCTCTACAGGAAGATCAAGATCAGGA
>Ga0213869_10001428_pt1 | contig 17984 bp, 14 predicted proteins | sample PICome_10_FD_160083 | JGI IMG/M metagenome (GOLD analysis project Ga0213869, IMG submission 160083) | Coastal seawater microbial communities near Pivers Island, North Carolina, United States - PICO132 | ecosystem: Environmental > Aquatic > Marine > Coastal | place: USA: North Carolina...
CTGGTCGTATTATAACTGCTGAAATTTTATTATCTCTTTTCCACTTTATAAAATTACTATCTTCATTAAATGGACTATCTTTATTTATTAAATAAATATTATCTTCAAATATTTTTGAGCTTTCTAGGGCTTTAATATCATTAAGTAATTTTTCATTTTGATCAAACACTATTAATGCGAAGTTATAACCAATGTATTGATCAAACGATTTATTATCTACTTTAAAATCTAAATTCGGTTGGGATATAACAATCCCATTTGCTTTGTTGGGATATAAGGACTTATCTATCAACCCATTAGTAATTTGCCAAGGGTGATAAAAATCAAAAAAGCTTAATAATTTTGGAAAAATTCTAGCCACATTAAGCAATGTATCTCTAATCAAAGCTATATATTTATTCTGGGTTCCAATAACCCCGCCATGTTTAATAGCAGTTTCAGTAACTAATTTAACAATTGATATTCGCTCATCAGAATATGTTTCTAATACCCTGTCAGCATACTTGCCTCTAATCACACCATCTAACTTCCAATGAAGGTTATAGACATCCTTTATTCCTTGACACAAGCCTTGACCAAGAAAGGGGGGCATTTGATGGGCTGAGTCTCCAACAAAAAAACAATTATTTGACTTAAAGGTTTCTGCAACAAGCCCATGAAAAGTATATTTACTAGCTCTAAGTATATTGCCAGTATTGATATCAATATCAGGATTTAGTCGCCATGCATGTTTTTTCATCATTGAACGAATTGAGCTATGCTTTTCTATTTCATTAACATCATCGCCTTCATTAAATTTAAATTCCCATCTAATGTGTTGTCCTGCAATGTGTGCAAGCGTTGTAGGTCTATGATAATCACATATATGCATAGGGCCTGCTAAAATTTTATATTTTGGATCTATTTCATAATCCACAACAATCCAATCTTGATCACATTTATAATCAAAGGATTTTATATTAAGCTTTTGTCTTACAAAACTATTAGCACCATCACATGCTAATACATAAGTTGATGAAATTTTCTCTTCTTCACCTGTGTCTACATTAGTTACAGTTAAATGATTATTATTAACTTCTGAGGATAGTTCTGAAAGGGACTCACCTAATTTAAAAGTTATATTTTCATATTTTGACGCTCTAGATCTCAAATCTTTTTCAAGATTAGGTTGACTAAATCCAACAGTTTCATAGTATCCATTGGGTTGAGGATTGTTTGAAAAGTCAACATAAACGATCTCTTTACCTCTTTTATTTATAAATTTAAGTCCTTCGAATGAAGTTCTGGCGATATCATTAATAATTCCCATTGACTGAAAAATTCTTTGAGTTTGCCCATCAAGAGCAACAGCTCGAGGTATATCCCATATATCTTTTTTTGGTTCAACAACAACAACATTATGACCGCTAGCTCCAAACATATTAGCAGCTACTGCTCCAACAGGGCCATAACCAATTATTGCTATATCGAAATGCATTTAATATATATATACATAAATTTTATTGATTAAGTTTAGTCAAGTGGTTAGGATAGTCAATATAAATATAACAAATTATACTGTTAGGAATTCAATATGTATCAAGTAACAAATTATATAAATGGCAAAGAATGCTCTGAGTCTAACGAGTCAATAGCTATTATAAATCCATCATACGGGACTGATATAGGTGAAGTTCTATATGCTACCAAGGATAGTGCTAATAATGCCATTGATGCAGCAGCTAAACAGTTTAAAACTTGGTCTAAAACAGGTTTAAGTTATAGAGCTGAATTAATATTAAAATTAAGACAAGGAATTATTAATAGATCTGACGAAATCATTAATATTTGTGTAAGTGAGGCTGGTAAAACACGGCCTGATGCTGAGGCAGAATTAGACAGAGCTATTCAAGCACTTACTCATACTGCTGGTGTTCAACATTTTTATCCATCTATTATGAGTCCTAATGTTGCAGGAGGAATAGATATAACAGATGTTAGGTATCCAATTGGAGTTGTTGTTGGTTGTGGACCATTTAATTTTCCAATATTAATACCTATACTTCATGCCTCTATGGCTATAGTAACTGGTAATACATTTATTGCTAAACCCAGTGAAAAGGTTCCATCAATATCAAGATTGTATGCAGATATATTTAAAGAATCTGGTTTCCCAGATGGTTGTTATAACGTCTTAAATGGCGGCAAGGATATTGTTGAACAATTAGTTTGTCATGAAAAAGTAGCCGGTTTAGCGTTTATAGGAAGTACGCCTGTGGCAAAAAGTTTAAAAATTTTAGGAGTTGAGAATAATACTAAAGTGCAAGCTCTTGGTGGAGGTAAAAATCATATGGTTGTCCTGCCAGATGCTGACCTTAATATGGCTGCTGATGCAGCTGTTTCGGCAAGTTTTGGAGCCGCTGGACAAAGATGTATGGCCGTTTCTGTTGTTGTTGCTGTGGGTGATATTGGTGATGAATTAGTAGATAAAATAAAAGAAAGAATGCCCAGTCTTATAATGGGTAAAACAGATAATCCTGATACGCAACTAGGCCCAGTTATATCTCAAGAAAATAAAGATCGTATATATGCGTTCATAGATTCAGCAGAACCTGACGGTGCAACTTTAGTTGTTGACGGAAGACCTTTGTCTGATAAGGAGGAGGGCTCTTTTGTTGGTGCTACTCTAATTGATCATGTAAAACCTGGGATGTCTGTTTACGAAAACGAGATATTTGGTCCTGTTTTATGTTTTGTTAGAGCTAAATCATATGAAGAAGCGATGGATATCACTGATGGTCATAAGCTTGGTAATGGAGCTGCTTTATTTACTCGTGATGGCGGAGTTGCTCAAAAATGGGCTAATGAAGTTCAAGCTGGATCAGTTGGTATCAATGTTCCCATTCCTCTTCCTACATACTCACACAGTTTTGGCGGTTGGAAAGATAGCGGTTTTTCAGAAACCAAGGCTTTTGGGAACTCTTCAATAGAGTTTTATACAAAAACCAAATCAATTACTTCAAGATGGCCTAATCCAGCTGATAGTAAGGTAGATTTAGGCTTCCCAAAAAATGATAATTAAATGGTGGATTTTTTTCTAAAAGGATTCACATATTTTATTTTTATATTCATCGACTCTTATGTTTATTTAAGAATATTTTTAAGAGAAAAGCTCTTTTATAAACCCTTAATAGAGCTTTCAAATTTTAGGAAATATTTTGTTACTATTAACAATGAAGATCACTCAGTATGGGAAATTGGAAATAAAGATGCTGTTAAGGAAAAAACTCTAATATTAATTGGAGGAATACCTACAGACCCGCTTAAGTCTATGTCCTGGATGGCAGATTGTCTAAATACAATCGATAATTCACTGAGAATAATAATATTTAATATGCCATATTATGAAGATCATTTTAATATTGATGTTTCAAATTCATTAGCAATATCAAATGGAGAAAGTTTAACTAGCAAGAAAATAATAGATTTTTCTAAATTAAAAGTAGATCCGAAGTATAGTCATGTTAATCAGTCTAAAACTATAAAATTATTGATGAATGAAATGGATATAGATGCGGCTCATTTAGTAGGACATGACAGGGGAGCAGTGATACTTGAAAATCTTTGCATGGATAGCCCTGACAAAGTTTTATCTTATTCAAGAGGTTCTCAAGTTTGGAATCATTATGAGCCACAATGGAGAAAACTAGCACCAAAAGTACTTGTAGGTCCTCCTCATAGCATCATGGCTTCATATCATCAATTGAGACTTCTTCTATTTGCTGTTATCTTTTTAAACAGACCCATGCAACTTCTTTCTCAAGGTTTTGTTAGTAAGGCTAGAAAAGCTAAGAAGGGCACACATTTGTTTGATAGATATACCCATTTAAAACTTACATCTCAAGTTGCTTATAAAAGCTACTTCAATAAGTTTAAACAGTCTTTGATGCAAGGTGGTTTGAGCTTCGAGGTTGAGAATAGAAATAAATTCAAGGATATAAATATACCTATCATGCAATTCCAAGGTGAAGATGAATTTAAGGAAGCTCCAAATGGAGTTCTCATTTCAGATCAACCATATTTTGGTAAATATAATTTATATAAAAATGAGATAGAGGATATTTATCCAGGCGCTATTCATCAATCCTCAGGAGTTGCTTGCCAAAGCCAGTTCATTACTGATAAAAATACTTATAAGTTGATACAAACAAAATTTAGATCAAAATTTAGCAGATTCTGCCTAATACCAGAATCTGCTCATTTTAATGTAATAGAAAATCCTAAATCATGCGCCAATGCAGTGTATGATTTTATTATTAGTTTGAGATAAATAAGGAAAATAGGTATGGGTGATATAACTGTATATATGATAGTAAATTTAAAAATTAATGATGCAGAGGAGTATAAAATATATGAAAAAGGTTTTTTTCCTTTTCTAAAAAAACATAATGGATCATTTATTACATTTGACGACTCACCTGTGTGCTTGGAAGGTAATAAGCCTAGTCAATTTGATAGAGTCATACTGTTTTCTTTTCCATCTGAAGATGATGCTGATAATTGGTGGAATGACACTGGGTATCAAGAACTATCAAAACATAGAAGAGCTGGTGCTGAAATAACGTTGCAAAGAGTTAAAGGAATGCTCCCAAGAAAATAGTATTTATCTGTAATTAGCTGTTTTAAATAATTTACATTTAGTCTAACCACAATGATATATTTCTTCTTATGAAAAGAAGATCTTTTTTTAAATTTTTTAGCCTTTTAATTCCTGTGTTAAATATAAGAGTTTTAGCAGAAGAAAGTGATGAAAAAGTATTATTTAATTATGGTGTTGCCAGCGGTGATCCGACTCATGATAGAGTTGTAATTTGGTCTAAAATTACAAAAAATACTAATAAAAAAATAAACGCTGAATGGCAAATATCAAATAAAAAAGACTTCTCAAACATAATTAGTTCAGGGATTACAAAGTCCTATGCTCATAATGATTTTACACTAAAGGTAGATGTAAAAATCCCTTCAAAATATAATGCAAAAGAAATCTATTATCGTTTTATTGTAAATAATAACCTTTCTCCTATTGGAAAAACCAAGACTTTACCAATTTTAAACCCAGATAAATTTAATTTAGCATTTTGCAGTTGCTCTAATTATCCAGCTGGTTTTTTCAATGCATATCGTGAGATAGCACTAAATGACGATATTGATCTAGTTTTACACTTAGGTGATTATTTATATGAATATGGAGCAGGGGGCTATGCTACAGAAGATGCAGCAAAACTTAATAGGCAAGTTGATCCTATCAATGAAATCCTCAGCCTAGAAGATTATAGAAAACGCCATGCGTTATATAAGACAGACCATGATCTTCAATTATTACATGCATCAAAACCAATGATTGCGGTCTGGGATGATCATGAATTTACTAATGATTCTTGGAAAAATGGAGCTGAAAATCACTCATATGATGAGGGTTATTTTGCTTCAAGAAAAGCAAATGCGATAAAAGCTTATTATGAATGGATGCCTATTAGAGAAACTGATTCTAAATTAAAAATATGGAGAAAATTTGAAATCGGATCTTTATTTCAATTATTTATGTTAGATACAAGATCTATATATAGAGATAAACAATTAGATATGGAAAGCTATTTTACTGAAAATGGTTTTAATAAAATAAAATACAAAAAAGATCTAATTAAAAATAGAAATCTTGTAGGGAAAGAACAATTTGATTGGCTGGATAAAAATATTAGTAGTAAATTTAACTGGTCTATTATTGGGCAACAGGTTCTTATTTCACCAACTGTTTTACCGGAAATATTTTCAAAATTGGATAAAAAATCCTTACCAGAATATATTCATAAGTATTTAAAACTTGGTGGCTTGGAGATTCCTTTTAATACTGATTCATGGGATGGTTATCCAAATGAAAGAGATAAGTTATTTGAAATATTATCTAAATCACAATCAAATATTATTCTAACAGGCGATACTCATAATTCATGGCTATCAAATTTATTTAACAATAATAATTTTCTTGGTGTAGAGATAGCTACACCTTCGATATCTTCACCAAATACGATCGATACATTTGGTTCAATAACTGATGATATAGATAATGACTTTGTTAAATCAAATAAAAATCTTATATATACAAATGGTTCTGGCAAGGGTTTTGTACAGTTAACAATTCATTCAAGCCATATTGATACAAAGTTTGTCTATGTTAGTACTATTAAGTCCAAAGACTATAAGGTGATAGATAACAATACCTTTACCATTAATCATAATAAACCATTATAGAATTGAACATAATATATATTATGCGAAGTTATATATTAAAAGGTGTTTACATCTCTACTTCAGTTCTTATTAATTAGAGATCTATATTTAATATATTAGAGGTACAATTATGGTATAAATATTTGTAATTTTGGTATTATGTATTGGGACTACCAATTGCTACCGGTCTAATAGGAGAAGCTGAACTCCCTTCTGTCATTAAGGGCAGAATTATTACACATGAAAGATCTACATTATCTTCAGCTAGATCTTTTAAATTAAAGTTTTCAAGGGTATGAACTCCAGCTTGAGTTAAAAAATAATGATGAGCTGGATTGGCAATCCCCTCTGGGTTTTGACTTCTTTCAGGACCAAATTCTGATTCATCTGCAAAAGTATCAACACCCCAGGTATCTAAACCAACCCCTACTACTTGTTTCTCTGATAGGTATTTAACTAAGTTATATGAAACACCTGGAGCCTTAGTATAGTAAATGCCTAAAATATCTGGATCTTGATAATTATCGCTCCATCCAGTATTTATCAAAACAACATCACCGGGTAATATTCCTCTATCTTTTATATTTGGTGATTTTTTTATTGTTTCTTCAACATGTTTTATTGTTACGTATTCCCCTGCTTTCATAGCACGACCTTGAAATATATGTTTTTTTACATCTAGAAATACAGCTGAAGTAATTATTGGTGGGACGGTTTCAATTCCAAGTTTTTTTAATGGGGACTCTGGTGAAGGTTTTACCTGTTTTCCAGTATATCCTTGAAAATATTTTAAACTAGTTAAGTCGGCCTCTCCTTCTCCATTCCATATCTCATCTGTATATCCAAAATGTCCAAGTGCATCCATCTGAGTTCCTTGATTACCATCATTAACATTCTCATTCAAAACATCCATAGTAAATACTTGTTTTGATCCTGCCCAAGGAAATTCTGGAAGAAATTTGGGCTTATACTCTCCTGCAAATGGTGATAATGGCATCGTAGATGTTCTTTTGTAGGATAATTCATACGTTTTAGCATCAGGCTTCGATATCTCATTTGAGCATCTCAAATAAGTATCGAGACCAATAAGATTAGTCATACCTCTTTGTTTTGCTAAATCGTGATGAATTTCTTCATTAGTATTGGCATTTGGAACCAATAATATTAAGACAAAAATAATTTTATAGTTAATAGATGACTCCTTAAATTATTATTTATTAAATACTTAAATCCTCAAGATTATAGTCTTTGAGTTCTTTTCTAGCATTGTCATCCCACTTATAGGATTTACTTGAATTAATAAATGGTTTGTATTCAAATGGCTTCTCATTTTTATATTTATGCTTGCGAGCCTCAATTGCATAACCAATAGACTTTGATCTTCTACTTATAATTTCTTCATCAAAAACCTGTGCTTCACTGTGCACACCACCACCATTAACACCTAAAACAGATGATCTTTTGTGAAATCCAAAATTTACAGTAACTCTTTTTTCATAACCACAGTTAGGAAAAGATCCATGAAGTAATTGACGATTACATATAACTGCATCACCTGGATTACAGACTATAGGAACTGCTCCTTCAAGTCTTTCACTACCCGATTCAGCGACAAGTTTCTTAATGTCTATTTTTCCAACTTTATGTGTTCCTGGCATGACCCAGACACCATTAACAGCAGTACTTCCGTATACTTGAACCATAAAATTAAAGCCATGAATATCTTCATTAAAATCTTCGCTATCCCAATGAGTTACACCATCTTGATGCCAAGATACTGCAGCCCCTACTCCTGGTTCTTTAATAAACAAAGCCTCATTGAATGGTGCAAAATCTTCACCATTAATAGATTCTGCGACTTTTAAAAGCTCAGGATGTGCATACGTTCTAAGACATGCATCAGAAAATTGGAGTGAGCCCAAAAGAATTACTGGTACAGCTTGAGGTGCATCAGATGCTGCCTCAGGTTCAAATAATTTAACCTGATGTCTGCCATTAGCTAATTCAGTTCCACCAAGTGGGTCTCCAAGTGGTTTTGACCATACTAGTGTGAGAGATTTAGAGTCAGAATTAAAAGCTGGATTACCACTTATATCTAGATTACTTTCAGGTCCAGTAGGAAAATTAGCCCTAAGATTTTCAAGATCATCTTTTATATCTTTAAGTTCTTCTGGGTTAATCACATTTTCAAATATATAAAAACCATTATCAGAATAAGCCTTCCTGATGTCTGAACATAAAGATCCATTTAAATCAAACTTGATTGGACCTCTGTTATTTAATTCTAAAGCTTTTTTTTCACCCTCAATTAAATAGGACTCCATTGCATTAGAATTTGCACCGTAATATTCAGCACATGCTTTTATTGAACGTGTTATATCAATCATTGTTGCCCCACTCCTTGAAACTATACTAACAATATAAAATTTATTTTAAAACATATACTTATAAATTATTTATATCTAAATAATTTACATTTTTTTTTCATATTTAAATATAAATTTAATTTATTTAGATTAACATTTAATATCATTTATTTTTAAAGGGAGAGAAAAATGACTGAATATCAAATATTCAATATGATGTATGTAGGATTTATTAGTAATTCTATGTATTTTGTTGGCATGGTGCTATTAACTTGGCTTGGTTTTAGAATGGCTAATAATATCTACAATAGCTCTGATGTAAATATGTCTGCAAAGGTACTTACATCTGTTTATTGTATTCTTGTTGGGATAATGTTCTTTTATACTCAACAAATAGGCGCAGCTATATTAAGTACAGCAGCCTCATCACTTGCAGCTATAGATGCACCATCAGCAGAAAGAATGGCAACATATCCAAACTCACCACTTTCAGTTGGTGGACCTGTTCAGACATTGTTTGTTGTTGTTGTTGTTGCATTTCAATTAGCAATTGTATGGAATAAAAAATAATATAAACACATAAAAAAAGGGGCTTAACTGCCCCTTTTTATTTGTCTGAAGTTTATTATTCTATTCTTTTGATAATTGAATGCTGTACTTCAAGCTCACCATCTAAATGCAAACTTGCATCGACTCTAACATTATTAATATCACTAAAAGTCCATCCCATACTTTCAACATAATTATGATGCTCTGGATGATATCCTGGTGCAGGATTAGATTTAAGTTTTAAAGTATTATCGTCCATTGATTCAACTTCAAACATAGGCTCTGTACCAAGAGCACAATAGTGCTTTACAACCAATTTTCCATCTTTATCAGAATAAGTCGTCATCATCTCTACACCATCTTCAACTAATTTTTCAACAATAGAATTGCCATTAGAAACTAGCCTAAATTCAGAATAAGTGTCAACAACAGCTCCAGATTGTTGATACAGTTTACCCTCCCATTTTCCAAGTAATTTTTTTACTTGATTAAAAGCTTCACTATTATTGATTTCACCCATATCAACACTGCCAATAGTTGTATTCTGTGCAAATGAATTAAATGATAGAAATAAACCTAAGGTAAATATAGTTAATAAATTTTTATGCATAATTGTTCCCATTTAAAAATTAGTTAATTAATATTAATGCATATAGTCGATATTTATACTTTATTTGATAAAAAAAATATAAATTTTTTATATTTAAATTATTTAAATTGATGGGCTAGATAAATGTGATAAAATCATTTTTTTTTATTTATCTATAATGATTTACTCAAGCATTCTCAATACAGTAGGTAATACGCCTGCAATAAAAATAAATAATTTAGCTCCAGATGATATAAACCTATATGTTAAAGCTGAATACTTTAATCCTGCTTCATCTGTAAAAGATAGGTTGGCTTTAAGCATTATTAATGAAGCAGAAAAACAAGGTATTCTAAAACCCGGACAAACTGTCGTTGAGGCAACAAGTGGTAATACTGGCATTGGCTTAGCATTTGTCTGTGCTGCAAAAAATTATCCATGTGTTATCACAATGCCAGAGAGCGCATCAATAGAAAGAAGAAAAATGATGCGATTCCTTGGAGCTAAAGTAATTATCACCCCTGCTTCTGAAGCTGGTTCTGGAGCATACAAAAAAGCAAAAGAATTGGCTGATGAAAATCAATGGTTCTATGCTAGGCAGTTTGAAAATGAAGCAAATGCGAATATACATGAATCTACGACAGGTCAAGAAATAGTTTCTGACTTTAAGGAAACTGGCCTTGATTATTGGGTCTCTGGTTATGGAACTGGTGGAACATTTTCTGGTGTATCGCGAAAGCTTAGAGAATTTATGCCTGAAACTAAATTAGTTATGGCTGAACCTGATGTTGCTCCACTCGTTATAAAAGGTAAATCTCAACTAAGAACTAATGATGGAGCGCCAGCGAGCTCACATCCTGATTGGAATCCTCACCCTATTCAAGGATGGACAACAGACTTTATACCTCTTGTTTTGCAAGAAGCTATAGATAATAAATTTATAGATGAAATAATTCCAGTTGCTGGTGTAGATGGTATCAAGTGGTCTCAAAAACTTGCAGCTAACGAGGGTATTCTTACTGGAATTTCTGGCGGTTCTACTTTTGCAGTTGCAATGGAAGTTGCAAATAAAGCTCCTAAAGGATCAACCATCTTGTGTATGTTAGCTGATACAGCTGAACGTTATTTATCAAGTCTTCTGTTTGAAGATATTAAGCCTGATATGAGCGATGAAGAGCTAAAGATTCTAAACTCTACTCCTTCTTTTAAAGAATAATATTAGCTATTTTTAGTTAATTGATATCAAGTAAGCTACTGGTACAACAATAATCCAGACACTAGTAGCAACCATAAAAGGCTTAGGTTTAATATCACTTAAATCTAATTTACCAGATTGTAAACCTATAGAAAAAATACCATATGAAATAAATATTTTACTAAGAATTTTTAAATATTCGATAATTTCATACGAAAGATTTATTAAGTTGGAATAAATAACAGCAACAATAAAAAATAATATAAATATAGGAAAAGATTTTTTTGCATTAATAGTATTAAATTTTAAATTAAAAAAAATAATTAAAGGTATAAGCCATAAGGTTCTTAAAATTTTGAGAGATGCTGCAGATTCAACTGAATTGGCGCTAAATTGAAGTGCTGAACCAACTACAGAGCCTGTATCATGAATCGCAAGAGCAGAAAAAATACCAAATTCATAACCAGACATATTTAGATATGTACCAAAAAATGGAAATAAAATAATAGCTATGGTGTTTAAGGTAAAGATGATTGCTATAGATATCATTAACGTTTCAGCTTTAGCTTTAATTAAAGGTGCGACTACAGCCATCGCAGTTGCACCACATATTGCCGAACCGCTGGATAACAAAAGGATTAATTTGTTATCCAAGCCGACCCATTTACCTATTAAAAAACAAATAAAAAAACTGAATATGACAAAAAAAGAGACCCAAATAAAATAATTTTTAACTATGGGCATCAAGGAATCTAAGCTTATAGTTAGCCCCAGAAGAACAATACCTATTTGCAGGGGATAAGATGAGATTTTTTTAGATATGTTATTCGCTTTATCTCGATAAAGTAATGCAAATAGTATTCCAAGAACGATAGATAAGATTGGGCTAATTAAAACTATAACAATAAAAGAAAAAACAATAAAAATAAAATTAGAAAGAGCTTTATTAGTTCTCATTTACTCGTAAAAATTAAATTAAACTTTAACCTTCTCTTTAATTTCCGTAAATTTAAGATTCCCTGATTCTATATCTAGTTTAATTTGACCGCCAGCCTTGAGATTACCAAATAGCAGTTTATCAACTAATGGTTTTTTTATATTTTTAGCAATAAATCTTTCCATAGGCCTAGCACCCATCTCTTTATCATAGCCATTATCAGCAATCCAATTTATTACATCTTTTGAGACTACTATTTCAACATTTCTTTTATCTAGCTGAGCTTGGAGTTTTGTTAGGAATTTATCAACAATAGATAAGATGATTGATTTATCTAAATAGTTGAATTGAATTGTTTCATCCAGTCTATTTCTAAATTCTGGTGTAAATAGTTTATTTAATGAGTTCATTGCATCAGATTCATTAGATGATGAACTGAAGCCTATATTTCTCTTAGCAAGAAGTTCTGCACCAATATTTGTAGTCATAATAAGTACTACATTTCTAAAATCAGCCTTTCTTCCATTATTATCAGTAAGAACACCAGCATCCATTACCTGAAGTAATATGTTAAATATATCAGGATGAGCTTTTTCAATTTCATCAAGCAATAAGACACAATGTGGTGATTTGACTATAGCCTCTGTTAAAAGACCACCTTGATCAAAACCAACATAACCAGGAGGCGCTCCAATCAATCTAGAAACAGTATGGCGCTCCATATATTCACTCATATCAAAACGAACTAAATCAATACCCATTATCTCTGAAAGCTGCTTAGATATTTCTGTCTTTCCAACTCCAGTAGGTCCAGTAAATAAAAAAGATCCTATTGTTTTATTATCATCCCTTAAACCTACTCTTGATAGTTTAATAGCGCTTGATAAAGTCTCAACAGCTAAGTCTTGGCCAAAAATAACTCGTTTTAAGTTTTCTTCTAAACTCTTAAGATCTTTTTTATCAGCAACTGTAATGTTTTGTTCTGGAATTTTAGTGATTTTTGAAATAGTTTTTTCTATATGTTGTTGATTTACAGTAATATTTTTTTTATTTTTTCTTGCTATATTTAGCATAGCTCCAGTTTCATCTATAACGTCAATAGCCTTATCTGGTAAAAATCTATCGTTTATGTATTTAGACGAAAGATCAACAGATGACTTGATTGCATCTGGTGAATAGGTAACATTATGATAATCCTCATATATACCTTTAATACCATCAATTATTTCAACACATTCATCATAAGATGGTTCAATTACATCAATTTTCTGAAATCTTCTTGATAAGGCTTGATTTTGATCAAATATACCCCTGTATTCTTGAAATGTAGTAGATCCTACACATCTTAGAGATCCTTTACCTAGTGCTGGTTTAAGAAGATTTGATACATCCAGAGAACCCCCAGAAGCGGATCCAGCACCTATTATGGTATGTATTTCGTCGATAAATAATATTGCTTTATCTTTTGTCTCTAGAAACTTTAAAACTTCCTTTAATCTTTTTTCAAAATCACCTCTATATTTTGTACCCGCTATTAAGGCAGCTATATCTAAAGAGTAAATAATGGAATCGTCTAATATTTTAGGTACCTTGTTATTGCAAATTAAGTAAGCTAATCCTTCAGCAATAGCTGTTTTTCCAACGCCAGACTCTCCTACAAGTAATGGATTATTTTTGGTTCTTCTTGATAAAATTTGTATAAGCCTATCCACCTCTTTAGTTCTTCCAATCAAGCTATCTATTTTATTTTCATAAACTAGGTTATTTAAATTAATTAAGTAAGCATTTTCTTCGGATTTTGTTTTATCATCACCGTCATCATTTTTGTCAACAATCTCGGCACTTTGTTCTGTCTTTTGTGGTGAGCCATGAGATATATATGTAACAACATCAAGTCGATTAATATTATTTTTATTTAGAAGATAAACAGATCTTGATTCTTTTTCTGAAAAGATAGCAACCAAAATATTTATAGGCTTAACTACGCCCTTTCCAGATGATTGAATATGAAAAACTGCTCTTTGAAGTACTCGTTGAAAACCTAGTGTTGGTTGAACTGCTTTTTGATTATCAGTCCTCATAATGCTGGATTTTTTTAGATGCTCATTTAATTCATCTTTCAACGTTTCAATTCTTACATCATGAGACTCTATAAAATCTTTCACATCAAAATCACTCAGAATCATTAAAAATAAATGCTCAACAGTAAGATACTGAATATTTATTTCATGAGCTTTATCAAATAAATTTGCAATGGAAACTTCTAAATCTTTACTAAACATAACTAATCACTCAATGGTTCTATTTCACTTAATAATGGATGGTTGTGATGCTTTGCCATATTGTTAACCTCATATGACATCATCTCAGCTATCTCTTTAGAAAATATACCACAAACACCTTTACCTTTTGTATGAACAGCCATCATTATTTGTGTTGATTGTTCATGCGTATGATTAAAAACAGTCTGGAGGACATATACTACGAATTCCATTGGGGTGTAGTCGTCATTAATAAGAACGACTTGATAAAGAGGCGGCTCTTTTAGTTGTGGATCTTTTTCTAATACTGCGGAACCTAAGTCATTTGACGAATCAATGGTATCTTTAGATAGCCTTATCATTACATCCTTTTAACCATTTCTTCACCAAATCCCGAGCAAGATACTAAGTCTGCGCCATCCATCATTCTTTCAAAATCATAAGTGACTTTTTTAGCTAAGATGGTTTTTTCCATCGAAGAGATTATTAAATCAGCAGCTTCGGTCCAACCCATGTGTCTTAACATCATTTCTGCAGATAATATTAAACTTCCTGGGTTTACTTTATCTTGACCTGCGTATTTTGGAGCTGTTCCATGAGTTGCTTCAAAAACAGCATACTCATCTGAGATATTAGCACCAGGAGCTATACCTATACCGCCTACACAAGCTGCTAACGCATCAGATATATAATCACCATTAAGATTCATAGTAGCTATAACGTCATAGTCTTTAGGTCTGAGTAATATTTGTTGCAGAAATGCATCACAAATAACATCATTAATAATAATATTTTTACCATTTTTTGGGTTCTTGATTATTTGCCATGGTCCACCATCTAGGTCTGTAGCTTCGTATGATAATTTTGCAAGTTCATAACCCCAATCTCTAAAAGCACCTTCTGTGTATTTCATGATGTTGCCCTTATGAACAAGTGTTACAGAACTCCTATCATTTTCAATTGCATAATCAATTGCTTTCTTTACAAGTCTTGAAGTACCTTCTTTTGAAATTGGCTTTACACCAATACCAACGATATCTGGAAAACGTATTTGAACTATTCCAAAATCCTCTTCAAGCGTTTTTACAATCTTTTTTGACTCATCTGATTCTGCTTTAAATTCGATACCGCAATATATATCTTCTGAATTTTCTCTAAAAATTATCATATCAGTATCTTGAGGCCTTTTAACAGGAGAAGGCACACCATCAAAATATCTAATGGGTCTTAGACATACATATAGATCTAAAATTTGTCTTAATGAGACATTCAGTGATCTTATACCCCCGCCAACAGGAGTTGTTAAAGGACCTTTGATACTAACAACGTATTCTTTTAGCGCTTCAATAGTTTCATCTGGCAGCCAGGTATCTTTTTCATAGACTTTTGTAGATTTTTCACCACAGTACACTTCCATCCATTCAATTTTTCGATTGCCATCATATGCAATCTTTACAGCATTATTAACGACATTTAACATCGCAGGTGTAATGTCTACACCAATACCATCACCCTCTATGTAAGGTATAATTGGATTGTCAGGAACATTTAATACTCCATCGATATATGATATTTTTTGTCCTGAATTTGGTTCCTTTACTTTATTAAATTTCATTTGAGTTAATGGTCCTTTTTAATAGGTTTTTGTGCTTTTAAGGGCCATTATTATACTATTAATTATTAGAATATAATATGCATAAAAATAAAGAAAATGACTAAAAAAACAGTGGTTGTAGGACTTTCAGGTGGTGTTGACTCATCTGTATCAGCTTTTTTATTAAAAGAAGCAGGATATGAGGTCAAGGCATTATTTATGCAAAATTGGCAATCAGAACCAGGTGAGGTGTGCACATCTGAAATTGATTTTAAAGATGCTTCTAAGATATGTGACAAACTAGATATTCCATTACATAGAGCAAATTTTTCTGATGAATACTGGGATAGAGTATTCACAAATTTCTTAAGTGAGCATGAAAAAGGAAGAACACCTAACCCAGATATATTATGTAATAGAGAAATTAAATTTAAATCTTTTCTTGATTATGCTTTTAAAATTGGAGCTGATTATATTGCAACAGGTCATTATGCGAAATTAGAGACAGTTAATAATATTAAATATCTCAAAAGAGCAAAGGACTTAGAAAAAGATCAAACTTATTTTCTGCACGAAGTTAATGAAAAAGAATTTGAAAACTGCCTATTCCCCCTCGAAAACTTAACTAAGTCTGAAGTTAGAGAAATAGCTAAAAATAATGGATTAATAACAGCTGACAAGAAAGACTCAGTAGGTATATGCTTTGTTGGTGAAAGGAATTTAAAAGATTTTTTAAATAGATTTATTAAATTTAAAAAAGGTGCAATAAAGGATGAGAAAGGAAATATTATAGGTGAGCATCATGGCTCAATTCTCTATACTCAAGGTCAAAGACAAGGATTAAATATTGGTGGTGTTAAGGGAAGAGATGAGCTTCCATGGTACGTATATAAAAAAGATATAAAAAATAATGAAATCTATGTGTGTCAGGGTGTTAATAATGACTTACTTATGAATAATGGCTTAAATCTAGAACAGATAAACTGGATCAATAATATTAATTATGAATATCCCTTAAATTGCAGCGTTCAAATTAGACATCAGCATAAGCCTGTAAATTGCAAAATTTTTCATGAAAATAATCTATTTAAAACCATATTCTCAGAACCAATTAGAGCAGTAGCGCCAGGCCAATCAGCTGTTTTTTATAATAATGAAATATGTTTAGGCGGCGGGATAATTACAGAGACTTTTTGATATATAATTCAAAAGAATTTAATAGATCGTATAATAATTTATGAAATTTAATCATGACAATATTTCACCTCTTGATAGTAGATATGCAAACAAAATATCTGAATTAAGAGAAAACTTCAGTGAATCAGCTTTAATTAAAATAAGATTTGATATAGAAATTGAATGGCTTTTATATATCTGCGTTAATCTTCCGAAAACTTTCAAACCTTTATCCAAACAATCTATAAAAAAAATTACTAAATTTAAGGATAGTTTTGATAACAAATCGGTTCTAAAAATAAAAAAAATAGAATCGACAACCAATCATGATGTTAAGGCTGTTGAATATTATATAAGAGACTATTTCTTAAAAGATAAGGTTTTATCAACCTACACACATCTCATCCATTTTGGATTAACAAGTGAAGATATTAATTCCTTAAGCTATGCGCATATGATTAAAAATGGTATTTTTATTTATGTCAAAGAACTCGATAAAGTTAATAAGATTTTAAAAAATTATTCAAAGAAATGGGCTAAGCAACCTTTTTTAGCTAGAACTCATGGTCAAGCAGCCTCTCCTTCTACTTTAGGAAAAGAATTTAAAGTTTTTCATGAAAGAATTAATAAAGAAATGCAGCATTTAAAATCGATCAAACCCCTGGCCAAATTTAGTGGTGCAACAGGAAATTATCACACATTTGATATTGTAGACTCTAAATTAAATTGGATTAAATTGAATAAAAAATTTATCAACTCTTTTGGTATAAATCACAATGAATATACTACCCAAATAGAGCCACATGACTGGATAGCCGATGTTAATCATTCAGTCGTTAGAATTAATAATATTTTAATAGACTTATGCCAGGATTTATGGATTTATATTTCGAATGATATTTTTGCATTAAAGCTATTAAAAAATGAAGTTGGTTCCTCAACAATGCCTCATAAAGTCAATCCTATAGACTTTGAAAATGCTGAGGGAAATTTTGGAATGTCTAATGCATTAAATGAATTTTTTGCAAATAAACTGCAAAAATCGCGTCA
>Ga0213869_10001429_pt1 | contig 17968 bp, 22 predicted proteins | sample PICome_10_FD_160083 | JGI IMG/M metagenome (GOLD analysis project Ga0213869, IMG submission 160083) | Coastal seawater microbial communities near Pivers Island, North Carolina, United States - PICO132 | ecosystem: Environmental > Aquatic > Marine > Coastal | place: USA: North Carolina...
GTAGTATAAAAGGTGGTAATAAACGTGTTATGAAAGGTGGACGTAGTTGTAGTATAAAAGGTGGTAATAAACGTGTTATGAAAGGTGGACGTAGTTGTACTATGAAAGGTGGAAGTAGAAAAGGTAAGAAAAGCAGTAAACGTAGACGTAGTTTAAAAAAAACAAAAAAACAAAGAGGTGGTAGTAGCTATACAGGTGGTTATAGAGATGAAATTTCAAATTTTTCAAGTAATATAACTGGTAGTCAATTTACACATGGTGAGCCAGTACAACCTACTCCTCAATAAACATTTTTTATTGAGTTAATTTATAATGCTTTGCAAACCAGCATCTCTATATTTTGGAATATCTATGTCCGTTTTAGTTATTTTAGGAATTTATAATTTAGGAAATACAGATTCATATTGCGGAAACATACAATGTGGTGCATTACATAAATTAGTAATATTAATGATAAAAATGTTGTACATATTGTTTTGGACAGCCGTACTACAAGTATTTTGTAAAAACGGTATGAGCATAGTATCATGGATACTGGTATTGTTTCCACTTTTTCTAATGTTTTTATTTTTGACAGGATTTATTACACCAAATGTAGCAACTATGTTTTGATAAAAAAATTGATATAAATATATTATTCTTTTTATATCAATAAACACTATAATTAAAGATGAATACTGATCGTATAACTCTAGTAAAAGACTATGAAGATGAAGATGGACTACACGTCATTTTGGAAAATATTCCAATGTGTGTTGCAAATGCAATAAGACGGACAATACTAAGTGATATCCCAGTTGTTGTAATCCGAACAGAAAATAGTTCGATAAACGAATGTAACATAACAGGAAATACTAGTCGTTTTCACAATGAAATAGTGAAACAAAGATTAAGTTGCATACCAATTATGGTGAAAGATTTAGATGAAATAAAAGATTACACTCTTCAATTAAACGTACAAAATAATAGTGATTATGAATTCCGCATAGTTACAAGTGATGATTTTAAACTACAGCATAAAGACAACACGTTTATGGAAGAACATGAATTAAAACGTATATTTCCACATGATAAAATATCAAACTACCCAATTGAATTTTTAAGACTACGCCCGTCAATTGGGACTACTATACCAGGTGAGAAGATAGCATTAAGTGCAAACTTTTCAATATCTACAGCAGGAGTTGACGGAATGTTCAATGCGGTAAGTAAGTGTACATATCATAATGTTATTGATGCAGAGTCAGTGAAAAATTTGTGGAGGTATTATGAAGAGCAATTAAAGGCTGAAGATAAATCTTCACAAGAAATTGAGTTTGAAAAAAAGAACTTTGAAAATTTAGATGCTCAACGAGCATATAAAATAGATGCAAATGGCGATCCAAACGCATTTGAATTTGAGATAAAAACAATAGGTCAATATACAAATTACGAAATATTTCAAAAATCTTGCGAAATTATTATATCAAAGGCAAAACAATTTATAGAGGATATTGAGTCAAATAGCGAGAACGTACCAATTCATCAATCAAAAATGAGTAAAGAACTAGGATATACGAGCGTAATAAGTGCAATAGAAGATTCTTACGATATAATACTACTAAATGAGGACTATACAATGGGATATTTATATGAGTACTTCTTATTTAACATGTTTTATAGCGAAGAAGGAAGACTATCTTTCATAGGATTTAAAAAATATCATCCTCATGACGATTATAGTGTACTAAGAGTATCTTCACCAACTGGTACGTTGAAATACATTAAAGAAAAGGTAATAGAATCTTCACAAAAAATAATAGAAGTATTTAAAAATATTCAGCGAAAGTTTGACCGCACATAATTATAATATAAAGGAATAAACAAAAAAGGATGAAATAATACAGATGATATAGAAAAATGAGAAGCACCTTTTTTTCTGTATATATATAAGTCATCGGGTGTTTGAATACCTCCTCCTGCGATAATTGTAGTTTGTGGATATTTACTAGATATATATTGAATACAGCGGATAGAATAAGGACGTAATGAGGGTCCGCTTAAACCTCCTTCTTTTACCGGTAGAGTATTACAACAATGAAAGTGACGAAAACCTTGTTTATACAAAAGATCGATTTGTTGTTCGGTAGTATGTGGCGATAATTTTATAATACACCAAGTTCTTTTTGAAGATATGAGTTGTCTTAGTTTGTTATGAAAACTAGGATCCTTTTCGACATTAGGACAACTTATATTGATCTCGATATTTTGATTAATGGGTATTTTAGAGTAAAACGTATCAATATCGTTTGTATTTCTTATAGCCAATGAAATGATGTCATTCTCTTTTAGATTTTTTAATGCCCAGTCTATACCTGGATTACGAAGACCTATTTTATTGACCCATCCTCCATATTTCCGTGAATAACGAAGAGTTTCAAATATTCTCCATAATATACCGTCTCTGCGTTCTGGTGTAAAACTTCCATGTATTTGTGTTGTATACGGTAAGTTTATATAATTCCCAAAAGGTGGACTTATAAATATCATTCTTTATATTGATTAATATAATTAATTAAAAAATTGAACTAAATATATTTTACAATAATTAATATAAACAACAATTTACAATGGATAAGAAAATCAATAAGAAAGTAGCCAGCTATGTGGTTGACTTAAAAGGTGCAATACGTAATAAAATACTCGGTCTATCACTAGAACAAAAATTACCCAAAGAATCAGAAGAGTTATTAGAATATATTTATAATTATGAACGTCTTTGTATTACAAAAGAGGATCTAAGTAAAAGAAAAAGAATTCAAAATTCAATACCAACTACAAATCGTTGTCACGCAAAGAGGGCAAATGGAGAGCAATGTACCCGTAAACAAAAAGATGGATACTGTTTTTGTGGTACTCATATAAAAGGAATACCACATGGTGAAATAAGTATAATAGAAAACAATGATAAGAATATTATACTCCACGATGTGTTTGCTCATGAAATAGGAGGAATCGTTTATTATTTGGATAAAAACAAAAACGTATTTTCAACTGAAGATATTTTAAAAAATATAAAGAACCCAAGAGTCATTGCTAAATACATTATAGAGGATGATAATTACCATATACCTATGTTTGGCATTTAAGAATCATATACTTTTCTAATTATAGTTTCACTTTCAATTACTTTTCGGTTATCGTAAACATATTGATTTAAGTTCTGAGCTTGATCTTTACCAAACTGAGGATGGTTAACAAGTATATTTAGTAATTTTTTTTGTGTTAGAACTTCTCTTTTCTTCTCCTTTTTATATCTAATTTGACCATCTTTTACATCAAATATATCAATTTCATTATCCCTCATTATTTCTATCATCTTTTTATTTGCTTCTTTTTTCTCTGCTTTTATTTCTTTTAATTTATCATTGATAACTCTAATTTTATTATCTAATGTAATCCAAGATTTAATAGTTTCTAGTAATTCAGGTTGATCGCTCATACTATAAATTATAAAATAGCATTATATTTATTTTATAATAATATTCTCTCTTTATTAAATATTGTAATATTTTATATGATGTTTACAAATAATCGTGTACACCCAAAAAAGACAACACCAATGTTTTTTATGGCACGTAATCCACCTATGACGAATTGGAAGCAGCGATCAGCTCCTAAAAATGTTAATATTGTTACTGCTGACGATTATATAATGGAAGTTGAAAATAGAAGAAACGGTAAAAAAATACTATGGGGTGAACCATTTTGGAATTTATTTCATGTGTTAGCTGAGAAGGTAGGTGAGGACAACTTTACAATAATAAGAATGGAACTTCTAAATCTAATTTACACAATATGTTCTAACTTACCATGTCCTGATTGTAAAAACCATGCAGTCCGATACTTGAACGGTGTTAACTTTAAAACTATTAAATCAAAAGATCAATTAAAAACTATGTTATTTGATTTTCATAATGTTGTAAACGTTCGTAAATCATATCCATTATTTCCTAGAAATTTATTGGATTCTAAATATGAATGTGCAAATATTATTTCTATTATTAATGACTTTTTAAAATCTTTTTCTCATAAACATAAAGGTTCATTTGGGCTTATTGCAGACGATATGCATAGACAAAAGTTGATATCTACTTTAAGTAAATGGTTTACGGATAATCTTCAACATTTTTCACACTGATTTATTATACTTCTTTAAATAATTTTTTATGATGTATGTAATGCAACTTGTTTACCTTTATGAAATGGCGCACATCTGTATTTTACGTCAGTTTTTTTACTACATTTTTTACTATTTGACGGAAAGTCATAAAATAAAGCATTCGGTATTCCAATTAATTCTACAATATACGGAACTATTAAACCTAATATTGCAAATCCAAGAATACAAATTGAATGATTTATAATATTTATGCATCCATAATACATATTAAAAAGAATATCACTAAATATTGCACTTACAAAAAACAACAATATTAATGAACTTTCGAAATCATATATAGTTTCAAAACGAAACATACAATAAATTAAATAAGTTACAGTAAACGACAATACAGATGTACTTAATGGTAATCGGGTGTTTGAAATACCGTTTATTGTAAATAAATTACACAATGCATCTTTTGGTAATTCAGAATGTCCTGATGTAAAATTGTTTAATACAATATTTGCACCAAATATTGAACATATATAACCAGCAATATACACTAACCCTTTTATGTCTCCATTATATGCAGATGAAAATAAAAAATAAGAAGGCAATACGAAACACGCTAAACGGAATAATATAAATAAACTCTTATTCATTATATTATTCACACATATTTTTATAATGTTTTTGTAATATTACCATAAAATTGTGATTTAGGTATTACATATACTGATTTATATGGTGTACTATCTGATAGATCATCCCATTTTCCTGTACTTCCATTCATAACTATGATTTTTTGATAAATACGTGATCTCATATGTCGGTTATCTGGTTGGTTTCTTTTCCAAAATAATGTATACTTATTTGAGTCCCATGGTGTGTTATCTAACCATTTCCAATCTTCTTGACTTACTCCTGTTCTAATTGCGCCTAAAATGACATCTTCCTTTTTTTGTAATTCTCTCACAACATTGTATTCATCATTGTTGTGAATAGAAATAATAGTACCGTTCATAGATTGTGCCTCTTTTTCATGGTTTTCTATACTGAGTAATTTATTTGCAAAATAATAAACTTTATCTTTATGTAATATTCCAGATTTCTCTTTGAAGAAATCATTTAATACGTCTAGAGAAAAGAACGAAGTAGTATCGGCGCTAGACGTATTATCGCCTTCAGAATTATTTGAAATTGTTCCATAAGAACTAATTATATCAAAGTTATTAGTCTTTTTAAATTTACAGGAACAATTATTAGTTGAATCATCATAATCAATAGCACATGTATTATCAGATACACTACATTCTGGTTGAGAAAAACAACGTTGTTCACAGTCAGTTTCGTTTACTTCAGTTGATAATTTAGTTCCGGTTGAATATCTAGATGCTTCATTTTGTGTAAATCTTCCATCGATGTTTATAAATTGATTTGTATTGTATGCTTCTAAACTTTTATATATAGGATTATTAGAAATAACAGTTTGACTATTATTTGGATCAGTTACAGTAAAGCTTACAGCTTCTCCATTTTTATACGTTGTACATTTTAGTTTTTGTTTAGATGGGCGAGAACATAATTCGCTATTAGACCCGATATTAAAATATTGCAGTCCACGTAACTTAAATGAATCAATTATAAATGAATAAAATACTCCTAAAAGTCCAGAAATAACAAGTAAAATCATATTATTCTGGAATGTAGAACACTTATTGACATGATTCCACATTAATTCGAAAACAATTAATAAAGGAAAAAATGTTAACATTAATAAATTCGTAACAATCATTTTATATTTGATAACTGTGAACAATAAGTAACCAAAAGTGTATGCGAAAATCACTATACCCAATGACATTTTAGGATTTAAAAACTCATCAAACTGAAATAAATTACAATTTGGGTTCAATGAAGTAGGAGATCCTAAGTAATCTAAACTATATGAGTTGACAAAATATGTAATTATCAACCCGATTAAATATACAAATCCCTTTACTTCGCTATTTATGAAGGAACTTATTATAAAGTTACTTACAAGTATAAAAGGCAATAGCCGAAATATAAAGTACACAAAAGAAGTAACATTCATTTTCATTCTATATTATAATGTGCATAAAATTTCAATATACATCATATCCCATGTTTTTTAAGTGAATCGCTGTTAATTTTGCAATACTAATTTGTTCTTCAGATAGAGATGATATAATTTCATGTTTACCTTGTAAATAATCAGTAATTTGTTGAATTTCATTGTGATTTAAATTAGGATTTGTTTTTTGTATAGATTTAAACACTTCTATTATAGCATCTTGAAACATTTCATTTTTTTTATCAGCATTCGTTTTTTCTTTTCTATTTTTAATTCTATAAGTTGACACGTTTTTATTAAATTTTGATCTTAATAAATGGTTAGAATCAACAGCTGGAACGACGTTTGTTGGTTTTTTTCGTATATCATAACTTGTTCTCTTTGAAAATATATTATTAGATTCAAAACCTTCTTTTTTTTCGTGTTCTCGACAACCAAATCCTGATCCATTATGGTTTTTTTCTTTCCCTTCCGTTTTAAAATATCTTAATACATCTGATTCTGTCTTTTCGTCCGAACAATCATTTCCAAACATTCTTTGTAAATATGGATATCTTGTAATATATGATTGACAATCGTAATCACAGTACCAAGAATGTGAACTACTTTTAGTTGGTAAATAATTTGATACATTATCGTGTTGATCATAATATGTTCCAACATTATCTGAACTATGTGTATGGTTAGGTTCATTTCTCATACGAATTGCAACAGAAGGAGGGGGGTCACTAACAATATCCGACTTAAGAGGTTTACATACGTATTTATTTCCAATCATACGACAATTATTATTATAAGGAGATAGTGTATTAATAGAAGAGCTTTCAATTGTATATGACCATATTATACCCATGATCATTGTTGCGAATACAGAACCCATTAATGTAGAAAATGAATAACAATTGTATTTTAAATTCCATAAAATATCTAAAACGAGAATTCCTAAAAATAAAATTAATATAAAACTATTGTTTATTATGTCATTATGATAAAAATATATTAATGCTAAGTAACTAATTGTATATGCCATAATGATTGTAGTTAATGGAGCAAATCCGAATGTAGAGTGAAAAAATTGGAATTCATCACACGATTTAACGCTCATTTGGTTCTTTTTATTGAAGATAATATAATTGACTACCAATGAAAAAATAAGTCCTATACTATAGACTAATCCTTTCCATATAAAATCACTTAATATAAACAATACAGCTATTACTATTGGAGAAATACGAAATACCGTGTATAATATTGAAACTAAGTTTACTTCCATTCTTTATATTGTGATATGATAAATTATTAAAAGAGTATAAATGTTTTTTCTTAGATATAAAAGGACACAATGGGAATACCTAGTTATTTTTCACAGATAATTCGTGCATATCCAAATATATTATTGAGATATGCGGATATTATTAACCGACGTATTTGTTTTTCACGATTATACATTGATAGTAATTCTATATTGTACGACTGTTATCATAAACTTCCTAAAAACATTTCAGAAAAAGAATTGATTAATACATTAATAAAAAATACTATTGAAAAAATAGAAATGTATATTGATCAAATCAAACCTTCTAAATATGCATTTATAGCATTTGATGGAGTGGCACCTCTCGCAAAAATGGAACAACAACGAACACGACGATATAAATCATGGTTTGAAACAACAGTAATGAACAAAATATCCGAAACAGATCCAGGATTTACAACATCTATGTTTACACCAGGAACTAACTTTATGAATCAGTTAGATAAAGCATTATGTTCTCATTTTTATGAGAACTCACGTGTTATAATAGAAGGATCAACAACATATGGAGAAGGTGAACATAAACTTTATAACCATTTACGTGAAAATCCATGTAACGAAAACGAACATATCGCTATTTATGGATTGGATGCTGATTTATTAATGCTATCCCTTGTTAATTTAAAAAATTGTAACAACATGTACGTTTATCGTGAAGCGCCTGCATTTATTTCTGTTTTAGTATCTACAGATGCTAATAATAAATATGACGAAGACGAACCATTTTTTGTTGACATAGAACATTTATCCAGATCTATTATAAACGAAATGGCATGTAGTGATTCAAGTATGGGTAGAATATATGACTATGTATTTTTGTGCTTTATGTTAGGTAATGACTTTTTACCACATTTTCCTAGTTTAAATATAAGAACTCGGGGAATAGACATATTATTAAGTACATATAGAACAGTATTAGGTAAAAAGAAACAAAAGTTTTTAATAACCGAAGACAATAAAATAAAGTGGAATCATTTCTCAATGTTGTTAGATCATTTGTCAAGACATGAATATGAGTATGTTTGTCAGGAAAGCGTTCATCGTCAAAAGTGGAATAGAAAACAACCAGATATACAGCCTACAAAAACGATAAGTGAAAAAGAAACATACTTTTTGAATGTACCTGTAATGTTCAGAAAAGAAGAAAAATATATTTCACCAAAAGATACGATCGGTTGGGAATCACGCTATTATAGTGTCCTCTTTAATGAAAATATAAATAAAAACAATATTTGTCAAAACTATCTAGAAGGAATTGAATGGGTAACTCAATATTATTTAGACGGAAATGTTCAATGGAAATGGAAATATAATTACCATTATCCACCCCTCTTAAAAGATTTATATTCTTATTTTCCAAATTATAGTGGATTATCAAATTGTAATTCTAGACCAGTAAGCTCAATGATTCAATTGGCTTATGTATTACCACCTGTATATCATAACTTACTACCTAATAAAATAAGGAATAAATTAAAAAAAGATTATTCACATTTATATGTAAACGAAATAGAAAATATGACATTTTTATGGGCATATTGTAGATATTTTTGGGAAAGTCATGTTATTTTGCCACATATATGCGAAGACACAATTCGTAAATGGGAGAAAATGTTTTTGTGATGTAAAATAAATGTATGTTTATTTATTTTACATCTTTTTGAGTACATTAGTTGTAGGATACATTTTATTTTTAATTTATGCAAAAATAAGATCACCGTTTTGGTTTCATCAACCAGTATTTCATACATATGAAATTATTCCAAAGTTTAATAAAGAACCATATTTAAAAAAAACGTATTTACCTAGATATGGCATATTCTGCAACTTAAAAAATGTCTTTTTATTTTCAACCAATGAGCTTCCAGTCCATTTGATGAATAACACTATAAAATTATTACAGGGGTATTATGTAAACAATGAGGTAAGTTTATATCATATCACTGATAAAAAGTTTTTAGAACAAATGTATAATGGTTCTGTAATTTCTTTATATTTTGATGAATTATATTTTATAAATGATAAAAATGAATTTGATAAGAAAATAGAACATGATTGTTTATATGGTAGCATTGTTTCGAAACCACAAATAATTACATTCCGTTTGTATCCTCATAAAAATAAAAAAATACATGTTATTGATTTTATGTGTACACATGATACTTTTAAAAGAAAAAATATAATTAGAGATTTAATACAGACACATATTTATCGACATTGTCATAATGATAACACACACGACGGATGTTATATTTTAAAAAAGGATGTTAATATGTGTCCAGGGGTTATTCCACTATGTATTTATAAAACATATACATTTGTATTGGAAAAAACACCATTAAGTAAATTACCATATCAGTATAAAGTGGTTCTTTTTAATGAAACAAATTTAGAAACATGGAAAGCTATATATCATAAAATGATGACTCATTTTGAAGTGTCCATTCTACCAGAATGGATAGACACTATAGCATGGTTAAAAAATGAGAGATATTCCATTTATGTTTCATTATATAAGACGAAATATTCTGAAAATATACATGGTATTTATATTTTTGAAGATACTTATATATCTTGGGAAACTGAAAAAAACGGAAGAGTATTTCGATTATGTGCTAGTTTTATATTTGAACAAATGCAAAACGATACCACACATTTACTATTTTTCAGAGGCTTTTTACATAGCCTAAAATATATAAACCATGAACATAAATTTGGAATATTAGAAATACCTGACATTACCATGAATAATTTGATACTAAAACACTGGAATCAGAAATATCCGTTCATACATGAAACTGCAACTTCGTTATATAGTTATAATGTCATATATCCGGCATCTCCTATTCCTTCTTCAAACGTTTTATTTTTGTAAAAATATTAATAAGTTTTACAAAATTATTTAATAAAATGGTGATTTACATATTTTTGCATAGTAAAATATGTTAGTTCCTGACCCTCTGCGTCTTTTCCAAATAATGCTTTTAGTTTTTCATCAGGAATTATTTCTCTGCGCCTTTTTTCGTTTTGCAACTTATTTTCTTTAATATATTGAATAAGCGATTTCGTTACATCTGTGCGTGATATTTCAGTTCCTGGCTCTTTTCCTAAAAAAATACAAAGTTCATTTGACACTTTTGAAGGTCTGGCGAATCCACATGGTTTCCGAGAACTTTTTTGTTTCGTAGATATTTTTGTCATTTTATTTTTTGCTTTAAACAAAAGCTTTCGGTGTTGTTTTATTTCTTGTTTCAGTAAATCAGTTGTTTTTTTCATTTGTCGTAAACTTTTTTCTGTAGCATCAATTGATAGTTCTAATTTCTCAAAAATACTCAAAGATTTGTTAGATTTTTGTTCTTCTGACATAATATTATTTTTGAGTTCATATATTTATATTGTTTTGAAATTAATTTATGATATTCAAATATCAGCAGAAGATTCCTTAGACATATTTGTCTTCTTTCGGCTAACTCTTCTCTTTTTTACTTGAGTAAACCCCTCTTCCTCTGCACTAGATGTCTTAGGTTGTGCATCCTTTCGTCTATTTCCTAATACTTGGCGATTTGCTTGACGAGTCTCACACATTAACTTCCCACCATCTATACCTGTCACACTTGTAGCTTGATATTTATGTTCAGTATTCGTAGCAGTACTCAACTCAAACTCTACATATTCACCTTGAACCAAATATTTATATTGGCTTTGTTCAATATGAACGGTAGAGTAATGAGCAAAAATATCCAATTGCTCACCATCGTCTCCTTTCATCGTAATGAATCCATACCCTGCTTTATTATTGAACCATTTTACTTGCCCAGTGCATCTTTTTGTAGAAGTTTCGTCAGTTGAAGCCATATTACTAATAATATATAAGTAATAGTCCCGTTTATATTTATATTGTTTTTAAAAAAAGTGTTTACTAAAATACTACAAATAATATAAATGGTAAATAATGCAATATCAATTATTACCATTTATTCCATATGAATGCCGAATACAAAGGTCTGTCTGAGAATTCTATTTGTTCAAGATGTTCTATTATAGAATTAATAAATTTATGAAAGTCATTTGATTCTGATAGAAATGATCTTAAAACGTTCCAAGACTTCCTTTCTTGTAATGTTCTATTATATGGATGATCTATATCAACAATACTTTTAGAGGATTCAAAAGTATACATATTCCCAATCTTTCCAAAAATAGTTTCCCATAAAATATAAAATAATGATAAAATATCATCTCTTCTTACAGGGGTAAACCCATCATGTACATAATAACTTACATAGTTAGGCGATCCAACTATTGTTTGATCTTTTTTTTCTTCAATATGTCGGTTTGTTTCGTCTAGATAACTACAAGCCATGCCAAAATCAATAATAACCCATTTATTGCCTTGTTTCATAATATGATCGGGTTTTAAATCTCTATGAACAATACCAGCATCATGTATTTTCTCGATTGTTTGTATATTTATATTCCACCATTCCATTATATTGTCTATATTATTTTCTAGTAATCCTTGTGTACAATAACTTAATACTAAATATATGTGTTCGTTTTCAACTCCATAATTGTATACAAACGGTATATTAACACATTTTTGGGATTGTAAATAATGTAAAATAGATGCTTCGTGCTTTAATAAGTTATGTTCATCTTGTCGTTCTATTTTAATTGCATATTTTTTTTTATTATATATGTGTTCAGCTAAACATACTGTTCCAAATGCACCTTTTCCTAACTTCCTAACAACTTCATATTTATTTGCGATTATCGTCATTATTTATATATATATTGTATATGAGTACATCACGTAAATTCTATTTCTATAGTTTGTTTTTTATTTATAGTGCTTATATCTTTACTTATTTAGGAGTTATTAATTATTTACCGAAATATGTATATTTATTTCATGGTATAACTCAGTTACTTTTATGTCTTTTTCTACTTTATAAATATCATCCCTTTAAAACTTTTTATAAATACACTAAATATGATGAACAACTTATTTTTTCTGCCGCTCTATTATTATTGATTAATTTATTAGGATTACCGGTTATATATACACAACATAGTAAACAAGAACTTCAATCTATAATACATAATATTCTTTGATATTTAATAAGTTTGTATTAAATAAAACATAAAGAAAAAACTTAATTATTAATAATGAATAAAATTGAATCTGACGAAAAATTAGACTTTAAAAATGTATTAATAAGACCAAAAAGATCTACTATAAATAGTCGAGCAGAAGTATCCCTTGAACGTGAATTTACTTTTAAACACAATTCTCATAAATGGAAAGGCGTTCCTATTATTTCTGCAAATATGGATACGACTGGTACATTAGATGTATATGAATGCCTAAAAGATTACAATATTATAACAGCATTACATAAATTTCATACGATAAGGGATTTTAAACTTCACGAAGAAAAATATGGATTACTTAACCCAAATCTATTTATGATATCTACTGGTATTAAACCAGCCGATTTTGATAGACTAGTTTACATAATGAATAATGTCGAATGTAATTGGATATGTATTGATATTGCAAATGGGTATATTGATGGATTTGTTAAATTTTGTAGTAGAGTAAGAAACAAATTTCCAAATAAAATTATTGTTGCCGGTAATGTAGTAACAAGAGAAATAGTAGAAGAACTAATATTAAACGGAGGAGTTGATATTGTCAAGTGTGGTATAGGTCCAGGAAGTGCTTGTACAACCAGAATAAAGACGGGAGTCGGTATGCCACAATTGTCTGCGGTTTTAGAATGTGCAGATGCAGCGCATGGTGTAGATGGACATATTGTTTCAGATGGTGGTATTACATGTCCAGGAGATATGGCTAAAGCATTTGGTGGTGGAGCAGATTTTGTTATGGTAGGTGGACTATTTGCAGGTCACGATGAAAACCCAGGAGAAATTATTATAGAAAATGAAAAAAAATATAAAATATTTTATGGAATGAGTTCAGACAAAGCACAAGAAAAACATTTCGGTAAAATGAACTCTTATCGTGCTTCAGAAGGAAGAGTCGTTAAAATTCCATAAAAAGGATCAATTCGTACTACCATTCAAGACTTTTTAGGAGGGTTAAGAAGCACATGCTCATACATCAATGCTAAAACAATAAAGCAAATGCCTAAATGTACAACATTCGTAAAAGTATCCCAACAAGTAAATACATTATTTGTTTAGTAATATTTACCGGCTACCGTAGTCAATATATTTTTAGAATGAATATGACATGCCAACTTTTTATTATAATTTAACTTTATATTACACCTTTTATTATTTTTTTTATTACATATACACTTTCCTTTCGAATGTATTACACAACACATATTGGGATCTAAATAAGATAGTATTTCTTTAACCAATTCTATTGGTAAATTCATATATTTTATTAATATATATGAATAAAATAACTCAAAAAAAACATTATAACACAATTAGAAAAAAAAAGTATACACACAAGAGACGAGGAGGTGTTACTATAAAAAACGAATCAAATACGGAACAGGAATTTCATAATTTTTTGAAAGGTTGTTCTATAACTTTTTTAGGATTTGGGTCAAATGGATTAACATTTACAGTGAAAAATAGAAATTCTGGATACAAAGTTTCAAATATAAATAAACATGGAAGAATAATAGATCAAATACTTATGAAAATTGTATTGATAAATAACAAAAAAAAAAACAAGGTAGTTATAGATAATACAAATAAAGAACCAATTTTATTGAGTTACGCAACAAAAAAAGAATTTAATAATGAAGTAAAAATGCAAAATAATATATTCTTTGCAACAAATAAAGCACTTCAACCAATATGTCCTGGCGTTTTATACAAAAATATGTACATTGGTGATAACAACCAATATATAGTTGATATTCTTGAGAATTTAAAATTAAACAGCACAAATATGCACACCAATACAATATTAACAAACTTATTAAATTATAGCAATATACCAAAAGGAAAAAAAGTAGGAATTGGTATAATTGGAATGGAATATATAGATGCGAAGCCATTGTTTGATTTAAGAAATCATCCACGATTCGAAGAATATAAACATATGGCATTATTTTCTATATTAAGACTTGCAATTGAAGCAGGAGTTCATCATGCGGATTACCATTTAAGTAATATAATGATTATTGAAAATAACAACACTTATTTCAATGGAAGAAATGGAGCTCCTATATTAATTGATTTTGGATATTCTACTTTTTTATCTGATAATAATTGGAATAAAATTAAAAACTTATATAAAAAACATAAATTCACAGCTGCACTTGAAGTCTTGTGTCCATTACCTCGGTCTGATGGTCTTGATTTAATGAAACATTTAGAAACATATGGATGGGTTTGTGCAAATACAAATGCGTCGGATGGTAAACTTATAGACAATACGGACAAAGAGAAAATACGTCTACAAATAGATAGTAGTATATATAATTTGAAAGATGAATTCTTAATTGCCAAAAATAAAAATACAATAGAATTAAACAAAAAGTTTAAAAAACCAATGATTCCTGTAAATGGATATTTACTCGGTAATCAAAAATTTCCAAATATACAATAGGTGAGACGTTTGGACTTGTGCAAGTCCAAACGTTGTAAACTGACCAAAATGAAAAATGACTTTCTCCATGAAATTTGATTGAAGCAAGTAACTACAAACTAATACATAAATAATATAAGTGTAATGTATATATTTATATATTATTTATATGTCTTTTCAAGATATATGGGATCAAATACAAAATGATCCAACAACAATCGTAGAACCTGATGTAATAACAAAATGGATAGAAGACATTCCAGAAGAAAGGTATCATTATTTGGAAAATAAAACATTAGATACAATTCACGAAGAAAAAGAACAATTATTAATGAAATACAAAAAAAAACAATCTATGTTACATTCATTATTAATGTATAGATATGTTAATGATTTACAAGAACTATCATTAGGAAGAAATATAAGGTGGATAAAACATGGAAAAGATTCTTTAACAAATGGAGGGATTTTAGTAAAAATATCATTTAATACAAAAGGTGTATATTTACTTGTAAAAACGTTTAATCATATTATGCAATTACAAATGGACTCGTGTATTATTTTTCAATTAATGAGTGCAGAAGAATGCATGATATTAATGGCAAATAAATGTACGTTTGATGAGAAAACAAATTAATATACTATAAAACTATATGACGATATCTGAAATAGATCGTATATCTATAGAACAAAGATATTTTGAAAAAGTTAAAAATAAAGAGTTTACTTTAAATAAGGCATTGCGTTTTATTGCTGTGTTAATAGGGAGAGATTATAACGATGTAGAAACCGCATTATCTTACATTGACCAAATTAATATGAATGAAGTAGATGATACAGAAAAAATGAAAATAGGATACGCATATTTATATATAGGAGAACTAGATAAAGGTTGGTCTTTATGCAAGTTGAGAAAATATAACAAAGAATGCGAAACTGTTTATGCTGCATATTCTAAACATTTTAAAAAGGAAAAAGAATGGGAAAGACAAGACATTATTGGAAAGAAACTATATATTTTACTAGATCAAGGATTAGGAGACATAATAATGTGGGCTAGGTATTTACCTTATATAAAAGGTGCACATATATACATATATGCATTGCCTAGGTTAAAAGGTATGATTCCAATCCTTGATAAAATATTATGTATTACTGGATCTAACAATCAAGTTATAGTAACAGACTCAATACAAGACCATGATTATTGGGTTTGCATTAACGACCTGTCTTATATTTTTAATGTTAAGTTTAATAATTGGTTAAAATATTATAAATACATATATGCCAAACAACATTATATTGAATTATGGAAACCAAGACTAGATGAATATAAAAGCTCAGGGAAAAAGCTAATCGGCATAAATTGTATAGGTAAAGGTGGAGATAATGATGAAAGAAAAATAGATATTGATGATATTAAATTATTACTAGACAAAGATGGGTTTCTCTTCTTTAATTTGAATATAGAACATCCAATTGACCACCCTAATGTCATTAAACATCAATATAAAGTGGATCGTGAACCGTTTATGGATACAATGGGAATTATGCAACATTTGGACATGGTTGTGACAACTGATACATGCATGGTCCATTTAGCTGGAGCAATGAATATAAAAACGATGTTATTGTGTATCCGAAATTGTGAATGGAGATGGTTTATGGGTCCAAATAATAAATCAATATGGTACCCATCTGTAACTATATTTAAACAACGTAAAGCAGGAGAGTGGAAAGGAATAAATGAATTTTTTGAAAACATGATAAACGAAAATTAATCATCCTTATTACACCCAGAATTTTGTATTTTGTCAACAATAATATTACTATAATAAGTTGACGATGATGTAAACAAATCAGGAATAAAAGCATGCACAAAAGCACAAATTCCTCCAACTAAAAAATACACACACAGTTGTATAGAGAGAAAAAAATGTTCGTTATAATTCATACAGACATTCGACAAATGATTAAACATTATATTTTATAAATATATAATGTTTATAGATGGTGGTATAATATTTTTAATTGTTATTGTTATACTTATTACTAGCGGATATACAATATATGCATATTATTATGATCGTAATATAAATGATGAATAAATATTTATTTAACGTATTTTCTTTGTCTTTTTGTTTGTCTTTCTTTTTTGAAATTTTTTAGTATAATTATGGTTGACGTTTGTTTTATATTCTACAAAATCTTTCAAATGCATTAATATTTTTTTGGAAATTTGTAAATCAATAGCCATTTGATTATCTAGAGGTCTTTTTGTTTTATAATGATGTATTGAAAACCACAATTTCCAAAAAGAAGAAGTATTTAATGACTGTAATTTAGATGGTAACCATTTTATATTAATCAACCGTTTAAATATTGTATTTCTACTTAACGTATGAGCATACGGTCTAGGACAAATATAATAAACATTATTTGTCTTCATTTCATTGAATAAAACATCGTCTATAAAACAAATATGTCCATTCTTATTATTTGGTAATAAATATTGATTTAAATCTTTTATTGTTTTTTTATGACTGGTACGATTTTTTTCAACTTGAGTTGAATTTATTTTATAAGGACCAATCACTTTATCAAACAGTTTTCTGGTTTGAGTATTTAGTTTAAATTCGAAATAAGAAATTAATTCTTTTAACCAATCTCCTTGACATTGATTATTTGTATATAAAATTACCTGTTGAACTTGACGTTTTTTTTTCTTATCATACAAATATTTCAATATTGTAAGAACACCGTATCTTAAGAACTCAGGAAAAATATCTACCAAATCATAAAAATTACGGCAATCTACCCATATATGTTTGACAC
>Ga0213869_10001431_pt1 | contig 17957 bp, 14 predicted proteins | sample PICome_10_FD_160083 | JGI IMG/M metagenome (GOLD analysis project Ga0213869, IMG submission 160083) | Coastal seawater microbial communities near Pivers Island, North Carolina, United States - PICO132 | ecosystem: Environmental > Aquatic > Marine > Coastal | place: USA: North Carolina...
TGGTCACCGCGGACATCGTGAACACGGTGGTGAGCGCGGCGCTCGCGTTCGCGAGCGGGCCCGTCTACGGGTGGTACGCGACGGTCTCGGCGGCGCACGGGGTCGACGCGACCCGCGACCAGCAACTCGCCGCGGGCCTGATGTGGGTGCCCGGGAATCTCGCATTCCTCGTGCCCGCGATGGTCATCACGGCGCGATGGTTGCTCGGACGATCGGCGGTCGACCGCACCCCGGTCGCGACCACGACCGCCGCCGGCATCGCGCTCCGGGTGCTTCCCGCGGTTCCCGATCGCGGCGATCTCCTCCGGACGCCGTTGCTCGGCCGCCTGCTGGGGTCAGCGCGGTTCCGGCTGGGCCTTCGGCTCGTGTCGCTCGCGGTCCTGATCGGAATCGCGATCGACGGAATCCTCGGCCCGGACGAATCGCCGATGAATCTCGCCGGCACGCTTCCCTGGACGCACTGGCGCGGTGGGGTGGTCCTGCTCGCCCTGCTGCTCGGGAACGTGGCGTGCTTCGCCTGTCCGCTCGTCGCCCCGCGCGGCGTTCTTCGTCGCTGGATCCGTCCGACGCGGAAGTGGCCGCGGCGCCTTCGATCGAAATGGCTCGCGGTCGCGCTGGTGATCGTCTGGCTCGTGGTCTACGAGGCGTTCGATCTCTGGGACAGTCCGTTCGCCACCGCCATGCTCCTGCTCGGCCTGGTCGGTGCGGCGACCTGCGTCGATCTTCTCTTCGAGGGATCCGCCTTCTGTCGATACGTCTGTCCGGTGGGGCAGTACCAGATGGCGACGTCGACGATGTCGTCCAGAACGGTGTCGGCGATCGATCCACGTCGATGCGACACCTGCACCACCCGCGACTGCCTGGTCGGCGGCCCCCTCGGTCCGGGATGCGGACTCGATCTCCTGATCCCGAAGAAGGCGGGGAACCTCGACTGCACCTTCTGCCTCGACTGCGTCACCGCGTGTCCCCACGACAACGTGGGGATCGTGCGGCAGGTTCCGGGCGTGGATCTCGCGGCCGCGGATGTCCGCAGCGGCTTCGGCCGGCTGGCCCGCCGACTCGACGTGGGCGTGTTGCTCGCAGTCATCGCGATCGGCGGCATCGTGAACGCGGCGGGGATGACGGCGCCGGTCGTCGAGGCGATGGACCGGATCGCGGTCGGGCCGCGTTGGCTGGTCGAAGGGGTCTTCGTGATCGTCGCGATCCTCGTCGGACTGCTCGGTCTCTCGGTGGCCTCGATCGGCGATCCCGGCGTGCCGCGGGTCGAACGTCTGGTCCGCGCCGGACTCGCCGTGACGCCGCTCGGCACCGCGATGTGGATCGTGCACTTCGGTTTCCATCTGGTGACGGGATGGCCCACCGCGGAGGCCGCGCTGACCCGGGTCGGACACGACCTCGGGACGACGGCGCAGATGCCGGACCGGATCCTGAGCTGCTGCGTGCCGCCACCGGACTGGATGCTGCCCACCGAACTGTTCGTGCTCTCGATCGGTCTCGCAGGCAGTCTCGGCGTCGCGTGGTGGGGGTGGCGGGCCGCGGCGGCGAACGTCGGATCCGCGACCTCACCCGATGTCGTCACCCGACGCTGGTTGCCGTCGGCGGTGGTGCTCGTCGGTCTGTGGTCGATCACCGCCTGGATCGTCTTCCAGCCGATGGAGATGCGCGGCACGTCGGGGTTCATGCCATGAGAGCGATTCGAGCGGGCCATCACCGACGGACGAGACACCCGCGCCGGCGCCTCCGCTGGATGTCGCTGCTGGCGACGATGCCGTTGTGGATCGCGACGGTTCCGGCGCTCGCGGACGGCGGGGTGGTGGTGTGGACCGGACTTCGACTCGATCGACCGTCCGCGGTCATCGTCTCTCCGCCCGCGCCGCGGATCGGCGGGATGGAGATCGCGTGGGTCGGCGTTCGACATCCGGAGGCGTCGGTCACGGCCCGGCACGTCGACGGTGTCGAGGTTCTCGCCGGGTTCGAGCCCGGCCTCCTCGCCGACGAACATCGGGCGCTGCTCGACCTCGCAATTCCGGGGGCCTGGTCGATGCGGTTGGATCCCGACGGCGAGGGCCCCGCGGCGGCGGTCGTCTTCGACGTGGTCGTCGGTGACGCGGTCCCGCCCTGGCGGACGATGTGGCCGGCGATCTTCGCATGGGTGCCGTTGGCCGCGATCGGTCTCGCCGCGGCCTGGCGTCGAACTTCAGTCCGCTGAACGAGACGAGTCGAGCAGTCTGCGGTCCTGCAGCGCCGCCCGCATCTGCGGAACGGTCTCGGTCTCGTGGTCGATGCGGATCGCGTCCCATCCGCGCTCGAGCGCCGCATCCACGTTCGGTTGCAGGTCGTCGAAGAAGACGATCTCCGATCCCGTGACGCCGAGGTCGGCTTCGAACGCCTCGTAGATGCGTGAATCGGGTTTGTGCAGTCGAAGGATGTGGGAGGCGTGACGCACGTCAAGCCTGCTCACCGCAGGATCCTCGAGGAGCATGTTCCAGTGGGAGTGACTGGTGTTCGAGAGACACGCGGTCCGGTGTCCGGCCGCCTGCAGATCGTCGACCAGTCCGACCGTCCCGCGATAGGACCCGAGGATCCACGCCCGATCGATGCGGGCGACCTCGTCGGGCGTCCAGAGGCCGTCGAACAGTTCGCTCAGTTCGCGTTGGAAGCCGACGCATTCGACTTCTCCACGCTGGTAGCGGGCGATCAGCGCCCGGGCGTGATCGTCGTGGCCGGGCCGCGGCTGGTGGGTCCGGGGATCGATTCCCGCGGCCGCGCATCCTTCGTTCCAGTCGCGACAGATCCGGACCAGGACGCCGCCCAGATCGAAGCAGATCACCATGATCGCATTCCTTGGTCGTTTCGCATCTTCGGGTCTCGGTTCACGGGGTCACCCGGTGCGTCGCTTTTCGGCGCGACGTCGGCGGAAGAAGGCGCGAAGCAGTTCCGCGCACCGGGCCTCCTCGAAGCCGCCGATCATCTCGACGCGATGATTCAGGCGTCGATCGCCGGGGATGTCGAAGAGCGAGGTGCACGCACCGGCCTTGGGATCGAACGCACCGAAGACCAGTCGCTTCAGTCGAGCGTTGACGAGGGCGCCCGCGCACATCGGACAGGGCTCGAGGGTCACCACCATGCTGCAGCCTTCGAGTCGCCAGCTGCCGAGGCGTTCGCCCGCGGCCCGCAAGGCGACCATTTCCGCATGTCCGGTGGGATCGCAGCACGCCTCGCGATTGTTCGCCGCCTCGCCGAGGATCTCTTCGCCGCGGAACACCACGGCGCCGACCGGGATCTCGCCCTCGGAGGCCGCCGCCCGGGCGAGTTCGATCGCACGCTCCATCATCCGTGCATCGACGTCGTCGACCCCCGGGTGATTGTCGCTTGCGATTCGTAGCCTGGACATCCATCTTCTCCGGCGAGTTCCGATGCGTCGCTTCACGCCGGCGGACCGGGCGTCGCGACATCCGTTCATCAGGACGCCTTCGCGCCGGGACCCTCTCCGCCGGAGTCTCACGACCCCGGCCTTCCGGATCCGTCTTGGTCATCGGTCTCCGGATCGTCGTCCGCCTGATCGGATCGCGGATCCGCATCGGAGTCGGTCACGTCCGAGTCGGTCTGTTCCGAATCGGTGGTCTGCGTCGGGTTCGAGGTCCCGTAATCATCGGCGTCGGCCTCGGACCGCCCGCCGAGGGCGCCGGAGATGACCTTGCCACCGGCGACGCGGTCCGCGGGGGCGAGGGTGAGCAGGACGATTCCGAGCTCGTAGAGGAGGTAGAGGGGGACGAAGAGCAGGACCATGCTGATCACGTCCGCCGGCGTCAGGATCGCCCCGAGGATGGCGCACACCAGCACCGCGTACCGCCGGTTCTTCTTCAGGAAGCTGCGGTCGGCGATGCCCGCCCATCCGAGCAGCAGGATCACCAGCGGCATCTGGAACGCCACCGTGACCGCGAGGGCGAGGGTGAGAACGAAGCCGATGTACTCGCCGAGTCGGAATTCCTGCGCAATCGTGCCGGCGCGACTCAACGGCATCGAAAGCAGTTCATAGCGATCGCCGTCGCCCGCGACGGGAACGACCACCATGAGGGAGCGGGTGACCGGCTCGATCCACGCCTGGCCCGGCGCGGGGTTCGCCGGTGGTTCGGCGAGCACCGGGAACACGGGGAGCCCCGCGTCCGCCCGTTCCGCGATCAGTTCACTGGAGTCGGGAATACCGAACGCGTCCGCGGGGCCGGGCACCCCGAACGAGATCAGCACCTGCAGCATCAACGGAAGCATCACCCAGTAGAGGAGCGCGAGCCCGGACGCGGTGAGGAGGGCGCTGCCGGGGATCAGGAAGTGGACGAAGCGTTTTTCCTGCGTGTACAGACCCGGCTCGACGAACTTCCAGGCCTGCCACAGGATCCAGGGGGCGGAGATCACGGCGGCGCCGATGAAGCTGAGTTTGAGGTCGGTGGTCAGGACCTCGGCCGGGCCGAGCGCCTGCAGCCGCGCGGGGAGCCCGTTGGCCTCCATCGCCGCGAGGGCCGGGAGGACGAGCACGCCGCGGATGATCGGGGCGAAGAAGAAGAGGACGACCGACAGCGGAAGCGGCACGACGATCGCGAGGAAGAGCCGTTTGCGGAGCTCCTCGAGATGGTCGCCGAAGCTCATGAGACCGGCGCTGATGTCGTTCCGCGGGGGCATGGACCCGAGATTCTAGTGCACCTCGGTCGAATCGACGCCCGATCGGGGGCGGTTCATCCCTCCGGGATCTCGATTCCGAAGAATCGGCCCGCGTTCGCGTCGAGGATCCGCTCGAAGGCCTCCGGATCGCGACCGCGTCGCCCGGCCAGAAAGGCGGCGGTGCAGCCGACGTAGCGAGGTTCGTTGGGACGGACGTTCCGGTGGGGTTCCGGGGTCAGGAAGGGGGCGTCGGTCTCGACCATGATCCGGTCATCCGGGACCAGGTCGCTCGCCCGGGCGACTTCCGCGGCGTTCGAGAAGGTGACGATTCCGGTGAACGAGAGCCATCCCCCGAAGTCGAGCACCGCCCGGGCGTCGGATTCGTCGCCCGTGAAGCAGTGGAAGACGAACCGGTCGTTGGGAAGGGTCGAGGCGTCCAGTATCGGGATGAGATCCTCGAAGGCCTTCCGGCAGTGGACGACGACGGGTTTCGCCAGGCCGGTTTCGGTCCAGGCCTCGATCCGAGCGAGCTGTTCCTCGAGCACCGAACGTTGCAGGTCGCGGGCCGGCTCCGAATAGTGGTGGTCGAGGCCGAGTTCGCCCCACGCGACGCACTTCGGGTGTCGGGCCGCGGTCTCCATCGCGGCCCAGTCGATGGGGCGGTCGCTGTAGAGCGGATGAACCCCCGAGGAGCACCAGACCGAGGGGTGGAGGTCCGCGAGCGCCGTGAGTCGCGGGAGGTCCGCGGTGGTCGTGGAGATCGAGATGCAGCCTCGGACGCCGGCGGCCCGGGCGTCGGCGAGCATCGCGTCGATCCGGCCGTCGAAGCAGTCGAATGTCAGATGGCAGTGGGTATCGAACACGAGTTGAGGATACGTCTCCCGCCTCCGTGGCGTCGACTCGCGGGCGAGTACCATCTGCGGACCGCGGCACCAGCCGCTCGGATGACCGGGACCAACAGGACCTCACACCATGGCCGCCGAAGAAAGCGAATCGACCACTCCGACCCTCAAGAAGGAACTGAACCTCTTCGGCGTCTTCGCGGTCGCGACCGGCACCACGCTGAGCGCCGGATTCTTCCTCCTTCCGGGGCTCGCCTTCCAGCAGGCGGGACCGGCGGTCATCATCTCCTACCTGATCGCCGCCGCCATGATGGTGGCGCCGATGATCTGCAAGGTGGAGCTCGCGACGGCGATGCCGAAGGCCGGCGGGACCTACTTCTTCCTCGATCGAAGTCTCGGTCCCGTGGCGGGGACGATCGGCGGACTCGGCAGCTGGCTCGCGCTTCTGATGAAGTCGTCCTTCGCGCTGGTCGGCATGGGGGCCTACATCACGCTGTTCTTCGCGGAGGCGCCGATCGAGGGAATCGCGGTGGCGCTCGCCGTGCTCTTCGGCGGGGTGAACTTCCTGGGTGCGAAGGCGACCACGCGATTCCAGATCGTGATGGTGGTCGGACTTCTGGCCCTGCTCGGATGGTTCATGGTGCAGGGGACGTTCTCGATCGACACCACGCGGTTCGCGGGATTCTTCGACAAGGGGGGGGCGAGCGTCTTCGCGACCGCGGGACTCGTCTTCGTCAGCTACGTGGGCGTGACCAAGGTCGCCAGCGTCGCGGAGGAGGTCGAGAATCCGCAGCGGAACCTGCCTCTGGGGATCTTCCTCGGGCTCGGTACCGCGGTGACGGTCTACCTCGTCGGACTGATCGTCATCGTCGGCGTCACGCCGGCGGACGAACTCGAGACGAGCCTCACACCGGTCGGGGACGCGGCGCAGTCGTTCGCGGGGACCACCGGGCTGGTCCTGGTGACGATCGCCGCGCTCTTCGCGTTCATGTCGGTCGCGAACGCCGGAATCATGAGTTCGTCGCGATACCCCCTCGCGATGAGCCGGGACCACATCATCCCCCCGATCTTCCGCACCATCAACAAGAACGGGATTCCGATCGTCTCCCTCGTCCTGACGGTCGGCGCGATCATCTTCTGCATCCTCTTCTTCGACGTGCTGTACATCGCGAAACTCGCGGGCACGTTCCAGCTCGTCCTGTTCGCATTGCTCTGCTTCGCGGTGATCGTGATGCGGGAGAGCAACATCGAGTCGTACGATCCGAGCTTCCGGACGCCGCTCTATCCGTGGATCCCCCTCGCCGGAATCCTCGGCCCGTGCTGGTTGATCTCGCAGATGGGCACGGGGCCGACGCTCTTCGCGGTCGGCATGGTCCTCGTCGGGGTCGTCTGGTTCTTCGCCTACGCGAGCAAGCGGATCGATCGCGGTGGTGCGATCTACCACGTCTTCGCGCGACTCGGCCAGCGCCGGTTCGACGGCCTCGACACCGAGCTCCGCGGGATCATGAAGGAACGCGGTCTTCGCGCCGACGATCCATTCGACGAGGTCGTCGCGACCTCCGAGATCATGGAGGCGGGGGAGGAGATGGGCTTCGACGAGATGACGGGGAAGGCGGCCGAACGTCTTGCGCCGCTGGTCGGCATCGACGCCGGCCGCATCGCGTCGCAGTTCCTCGAAGGCACGCGGGTCGGTGCGACGCCGGTCACCCACGGCGTCGCGCTGCCGCATCTCCGACTTCCCGACATCTCCCGACCGTATCTCGTCGTCGTGCGATCGAGGCGCGGCATCTCGATCGACGTCGGGGAGTCGATGCCGTCGACCACGAACCATCGGGACGTGCGTGCGATCTTCTTCCTCGTGAGTCCGGAAGGCGACCCGGCATTGCACCTCCGAATTCTCGCGCAGCTCGCGGGATGCGTGGAGCAGGAGGGATTCCAGGATGCCTGGGCGTCGGCCCGCAGCCACCAGGCCCTCCGCGAGGTCCTGTTGCGGGACGACCGGTACCTTTCGCTGGTGCTCGAGCCGGGAACGCCCGCGGAAGCGATCGCGGGTCTCAAGATTCGTGACGTCAAGTTTCCGGCGGGGTCGCTCGTCGCACTCGTCCGTCGGGGGAGCCGAACGCTCGTGCCGACCGGCAGTCTCCAGTTGGAATCCGACGACCGGTTGACGGTCATCGGCGATGAAGAGGCGATCGCGACCTTGAAGTCGACCTACCTTCCGGCGCCGCCTGAGGCACCGCCGGAAGAATAGTCCGATAAAAGCGACTTTCAGGCGATTATTCAGCTCTTGGCGGCTCGTCAGATGCTGGCGGTCACTCAGATCCGGATTATCAGGGTCTGATGATCGCCACCTGGGGGACACCTCGGGTGAGTTCGACGGTGGAGGGGCCACCGCCGATGAAAATGGCTGCCTTATCTTCATTCGCGTTTCGAGGGCGGCTCGGCCGATATTCTGGCACCCGCTCCCGGTTCCAGGGCGGTTGATTCGCTTGCCTGTTTCTTTGTTGGAAGCGAGTCGGTCATTGACCCCAATCACCAAGTGGGGATAAAATGGGATGTTCAACTTCGTGAAAAAAGGAACGAAGTTCGTCGCCGCCGCGTCACCTCGGCGGCACCCGGCCAGGCCGATGTCACGGATCCACTCTCGATGAGCAGATTTCTATTCCCTCGTTGGAGCAACGCCCTCCTTCCCACCCTCGCGGTGGTCGGTGCGCTCCTTCCTCTCTACGTCGTCATGTTCGTGGCGTACGGCTTCAGTCCGAAGACCCTCGAAGTCGGCTACCAACCGACCCAGCCGGTGCCGTTCAGCCATGCGCTGCATGCCGGTGAACTCGGCATGGACTGCCGCTACTGCCACAACACCGTCGAATCCGCGGCGCACGCCGCGGTGCCGCCGACCCAGACCTGCATGAACTGCCACGCCGGCGTCAAACCGGAGAGTCGCAAGCTCGAGAAGGTGATCAACAGCTACGAGACCGGCGAGGCGATCGAGTGGGTCTGGGTGAACCGCATCGCCGACTACGCCTACTTCAATCACGCGGCGCACGTGAACCGCGGTGTCGGTTGCGTCGAGTGTCACGGACGGATCGATCAGATGGAGGTCGTGGTCCGCCACGAGCCCCTCTCCATGGGATGGTGCCTCGACTGCCACCGCGACCCGGTCGACCGACTGCGTCCGGTCTCCGAAGTGACCAACCTCGCCTACGACCAGCGGACCGAACTCAGCTACGAGGAACGCGTCGCGCTGAAGGACCTCTACCACATCAACCCCTCGGAAAACTGCTCCACATGTCATCGCTGAACCAAGGCGAGGAACGTCCCGAGGCCACCGGCTGCGAACGAGACGACGTCCCTGCGACGCCGGCCCGTCGCGCGTACTGGCGAAGTCTCGACGACCTTCAGGACACCGAAGACTTCCGAGCGTGGATGCACCGGGAGTTCCCCTCGGACGCCGACCTGCTCGCGGGCGAGGACCGTCGGCAGTTCATGAAGGTGATGGGCGCCTCGTTCGCCCTCGCCGGACTGGGCGTAGCCGCGTGTCGCCGGATCCCCGAGTCGCACATCGTTCCCTATTCCGCGCGTCCCGCGGGGCGGGTGCCCGGGAACCCGGTGTACTTCGCCTCCGCGTGCGAACGCGGCGGCGTGGCGAAGGGGGTGCTGATCAAGAGCATCGATGGCCGACCCATCAAGCTCGAGGGAAACCCCGATCATGCGACCTCCGTCGGCGCCTGCGACTCGATCACCCAGAGTGGGATCCTCGAAGCGTACGACCCGCACCGAAGCCGTTCCGTGCATCGCGACGGTGAAGCCTCCGACGCCTCGGCGTTCGCGGCCTGGTCCGACCAGCGATTCGGCATCGAGCTTCGAAAGTCCGGCGGCGCCGGGCTCGCGATCCTCGCGGAGTCCACGGGAAGTCCGAGCATGGATCGCATGCGGGCCGACTTCGTCGCCGCGTTCCCGAAGGCGACCTGGCATGAATGGGAGCCGATCACCGGTGATGCGGAACGCGAGGGAACCGAACTCGCGTTCGGCGCGTCGTACCGGGCGCACCCGATGCTCGACGAGGCGGACGTCATGGTCTGCCTCGACGCGGATCTCCTGTCGACGCATCCCAATGCGAACCGACTCGCTCGCGACTGGGCGTCGACCCGGCGGCTCGATGCGGCGGATCCCGCGGACCAGCAGCTCAGCCGAGTCTACGCCGTGGAGGGCGTGCTCTCGATCACCGGCATGAACGCCGACGATCGAATGGCGGTCCGCAACGGCGACGTCGCCGCGGTGGCGGCCTCGATCGCCCTCGGCCTCGGCGTCTCGATGAACGGGCTCGAGGACCTCGCGGGCACCGCGACGTTCGAGGGCCGGAACGCCGAGATCCTGGCCGCGATGATCCGCGACCTGAAGGCGAATCCCGGCAAGTCCGTGGTGACCGCCGGTGGAGGCCAGCCCGCCGCGGTGCACGCGATGGCCGCCGCGATCAACGACGCGCTCGGGAACACGGGCAAGACGGTGACCTACACCGCCGATTCCGCGCCGTCCCGGACCGCGAGCATCCGCTCGCTGGCCGATTCGCTCGGCGCCGGAACCGTGGAGACGCTGGTGGTCATCGGCGGAAATCCGGTCTACGACGCGCCGGCCGATCTCGACTTCGCCACCGCGATGGGTCGGGCGAAGGAGACCGTCCATCTCTCGCTGCGGGCCAACGCGACCTCCGCGGTCTCGACCTGGCACCTGCCGCGAACGCACTTCCTCGAGAGCTGGGGCGATGTCCGCGGCTACGACGGCACCGTCTCGGTGGTGCAGCCCACCATCCAGCCCATGATGCCGCTCGAGCAGAAGGGCTGGAGTCCGATCGAGCTGCTCGCCCAGCTGTCCGGGGCCGAGCCGAAGGAGGGTTACTCCATCGTGCGGGCCACGGAGTCGGCGCGATCACGCACGACCGGCACCACGTTCGAATCGCACTGGCGCGAGATCCTCGATGCCGGAATGATCGCGGACACCGCCTGGCCGACCGCCACGCCGAGCCTCGATGCCGGCCGGATCGCCGGTGGCGTCTCGAACCTCGCCGCCGCGAGGTCCAAGGTCGCCGCCGACGATCTCGAACTCGTCTTCACCACGGACGCCCGGGTCTACGACGGTCGCTACGCCAACCTCGGCTGGCTTCAGGAGCTTCCCGACGCGGTGACCAAGATCACCTGGGACAACGCCCTCCTGGTCAGCCCCTCGCTCTACAAGGCCCGTGGACTGAAGACCGGCGACGTCGTCTCGGTGAAGGTCGACGGACGCGAGATCGAAGCCGCGGTCTTCCCCGTTCCGGGAATGGCCGCCAACACCCTCGCGATCGCGCTGGGCTGGGGACAGGGCGCCGACGCCGGTCCGATCGCGGAGAACGCCGGTTTCGACGCCTACCCGGTCCGGACGACCACCGCGGCGTGGATCGCCGACGGTGCGACGATGTCCTCGACCGGCGGCACCTACGCGTTCGCCCAGACCCAGGATCACGGCGCGATGGACGCGTTGATCCCCGCGGTCCCGCTGGGCGGCATTCAGGAACGGCTTCCGACCCTGGTCCGCGAGACGAACCTCGAGGACTATCGCACTCATCCCGATTTCGCGAAGCACCGGGTCCATGTCGCCCACCGGCTCAGCCTGTGGGAGGAGACCAACCTCGACGGCGCGAAGTTCCGCTGGGCGATGTCGGTCGATCTCAACACCTGCACCGGTTGCGGTTCCTGCGTCACCGCGTGCCAGGCCGAGAACAACATTCCGATCGTGGGCAAGGACCAGATCGCCCGTGGTCGCGAGATGCACTGGATCCGGATCGACCGCTACTTCAAGGGCGACGACCCGTCGGCCCCGGAAGCGGTGTTCGTCCAGCCGGTCACCTGCATGCAGTGCGAGAACGCACCCTGCGAGCAGGTGTGCCCCGTCGCGGCGACCGTCCATGACAAGGACGGCCTCAACGTGATGGTCTACAACCGCTGCATCGGCACCCGCTACTGCAGCAACAACTGTCCGTACAAGGTGCGGCGGTTCAACTGGTTCGACTACTGGCGACGGGATCCGATCCGCGAGCAGGAAGGTCTCTTCGCGGTCAAGCCCGAGTACTACACCTCGGGCGGCCCGGACGAATGGCGTCGCATGCAGATGAACCCCGAAGTCACCGTCCGCAACCGCGGCGTGATGGAGAAGTGTTCGTTCTGCGTGCAGCGGATCAACGCCGCGAAGATCGAATACAAGAACGAGTGGGCGAAGGAAGGCGGCGCCGCGGAAAGCCCCGACTGGAGCATTCCCGACGGCGTCATCCAGACCTCCTGTCAGCAGGCCTGTTCGACCGGCAGCATCGTCTTCGGCGATCTCAACGATCCGAAGAGCGAGGTCTCCCGCCTTCAGAAGAAGCAGGTCTCCTATCAGCTCCTCGAGGAGCTCAACACCAAGACGAGGGTTCGTTATCTCGCGAAGGTCTCGAATCCCGGGACCCCGCGGAAGGCCGCCCGCGACGATCACCACCACGCGGATGACGGCGGCCACGCCGCCGCGACCACCATCGCCGAGGAAGTGCGATCATGAGTTCGATCAGATCAGACCAGGTCGGCGGACGCATCGTCGACAACACCGAGGAGGTCCCGGGAACCCGCGCCCCCCTCGTGTTGAACATGGACACGTTCGGCCAGGTGACCAACGCGGTCTCCAAGGTGAGCGAGGCGGGCGGGGCACCGATCGCCTGGTACATCGGATTCGCCGGAGCGCTGGGCCTGCTCGGCGTCCTCGGCTTCTGCGTGCTCTACCTGATCTTCACGGGCGTCGGCGTCTGGGGCCTCAACACCCCGATCGCCTGGGCCTACGACATCACGAACTTCGTGTTCTGGGTCGGCATCGGCCACGCCGGAACGCTGATCTCCGCGATCCTCTTCCTGTTCCGCCAGAAGTGGCGGACGGGCATCAACCGGTTCGCGGAGGCGATGACGATCTTCGCCGTCATGTGCGCGGGCATCTTCCCGGGCATCCACGTGGGCCGGGTCTGGGTCGTCTACTGGCTCTTCCCGCTGCCGAACCAGATGGAGATGTGGCCGCAGTTCCGCAGTCCGCTGCTCTGGGACGTGTTCGCGGTCAGCACGTACTTCACCGTCTCGCTCCTCTTCTGGTACACGGGTCTGATCCCCGACCTCGCGACGCTTCGCGACCGGGCCAAGGGCCGGCTCCAGCAGATCGGCTACGGGCTCTTCGCGCTCGGCTGGCGGGGGAGCAACCGCCACTGGCACCGCTACGAGCGGGCCTACCTCCTGCTCGCAGCCCTCTCGACCCCGCTGGTGCTCTCCGTGCACTCCGTGGTGTCGTTCGACTTCGCGGTGAGTCAGCTTCCGGGCTGGCACACCACGATCTTCCCGCCGTACTTCGTGGCGGGAGCGATCTTCTCGGGCTTCGCGATGGTGGTGACCCTCGCGGTCCCGGCCCGCGAGATGTTCGGCCTGAAGAACCTCATCACGCTCCGTCACCTCGACAACATGAACAAGGTGATCCTGCTGACCGGCAGCATGGTCGGATACGCCTACGCGATGGAGTTCTTCATCGCGTGGTACTCGGGGGCGATCTACGAGAAGTTCGCCTTCGTCAACCGGGCCTTCGGCCAGTACTGGTGGGCGTACCTGTTGATGGTGAGCTGCAACGTGATCACCCCGCAGCTCTTCTGGTTCAAGGCGATCCGCACCAGCATCCCGCTGATGTTCTTCCTCAGCCTCGTCGTGAACGTGGGCATGTGGTTCGAACGCTTCGTGATCATCGTCAGTTCGCTCGCGAACGACTTCCTTCCCAGTTCGTGGGAGTTCTTCACCCCGACCTGGGTCGACATCGGAACCATGGCCGGCGCCTTCGGCCTGTTCTTCACCATGTTCCTGCTGTTCTGCCGCTTCCTTCCCATGATCGCCATGGCCGAAGTGAAGATGGTCATGCCCGCCGCCGACCCGCACCACGGTGACGACGCGCACGGGCACGACCACGGCACCGCGGCCACCGCGACCGGAGACCAGTCGTGACCACGTTCGAGACACCGACCCCGACCGTCGATCCGGCGGAGACCGCCGAGACCCCGAAGCTGCACGCGCTCATCGCGGAGTTCGAGACGCCCGGCGAAGTCCTGAAAGCGGCCGAGAAGGTCCGCGAGGCGGGCTACCGCTGGTGGGACTGCTGCACGCCGTTCCCCGTCCATGGCATGGACGGTGCGATGGGCATCAAGCCCACGATCCTCCCGGTCATGGTCTTCTTCGCGGGACTCACCGGCCTCATCGTCGCGTTCATCCTGCAGGCCTTCACGAACTCGACCGGAGCCTCCATCTGGGCGCTGGTCTGGGTCACGGGCTATCCGTACCTGATCTCCGGCAAGCCGCTGCTCTCGATTCCGGCGTTCATTCCGGTGATGTTCGAGCTGACCATCCTCTTCGCCGCACTCACCTGCGTGTTCGGGATGTTCGGAATGAACGGCCTTCCGCGACTGCATCATCCGCTGCTCGCGAACGACCGCTTCCGAAGGGTCACCGACGACCGGTTCTACATCGTGATCGAGGCGCGTGATCCCAAGTTCTTCCGCTCGCGGACCGAGGCGTTCCTCGACTCCATCGGCGCGGTCGCGGTCGAGGAGGTCCAGGACTGATGCCACGAATCATCATCTACAGCGTGATGGTCCTCCTGATGCTGGCGCTCATCCCGCCGGTGGTCGCCGCGCGGGTCCGTGCGTCGCCGTCGCCGAACCGTCCGATCCACATCATCCAGGACATGGACATCCAGGCGAAGTTCAAGCCGCAGACCCTCAACCCGATCTACGCCGACCAGCGTGCGATGCGGCCCGAGGTCGTCGGTGCGGTGGCGCGGGGCGAGACCTTCCTCGACACCCACCTCGAGAACGGCGTGGTCGACGGCGGATGGGCGACCTCGCTCCCCGACGTGCTGGCCAGGGATCTCGAGACCGTCGAACGCGGCCGAGAGCGATACAACATCTACTGCGCACCGTGCCACGGCTGGAACGGCGCCGGCAACGGTCCGGTCAACCAGCGAGCCCTCGAGCTGATGAACAACGCGGACGGACCGCCGGACGGCACCAGCTGGACGCAGGCCCGCAATCTCCATGATCCGGGCTGGAGCGAGCAGCCGATCGGGCAGATCTACAACACGATCACCAACGGGAAGAACTCGATGGCGGGCTACGGCTCGCAGGTCGTGGTCGCCGACCGCTGGGCGATCGCCCTCTACGTCAAGGCCCTGCAGCGCAGCCAGAACGCGACGCTTCAGGACGTCCCGACCGACCAGCGATCGGAGCTGAATCGATGAGCAGCATTCACGTCGCCCGCCCCGACCTGTCCGAGGGCAACACCCGCCTCGGCGACGCGGGCCTGACGGTGCAGCAGGGCGCCGGCCTCGTCGGCCTCCTCGGCCTGGTGGCCAGCGCGGTCATCGGGCTCGGAGGGATGTTCGGCGTCACGCCGACGTTCTTCATGAAGAGCTACACGCAGAACTACCTCTTCGTCCTGTCGATCTCGCTCGGGGCGTTGTTCTTCGTGTTCATCCAGCATCTCACCCGGGCCGGCTGGAGCACGACCGTCCGCCGTCCGGCGGAGGTCATCGCCGCGAACCTCAAGTGGGCGTGGGTCGGGCTGATCCCGTTCGCGGCCCTCTGGCTCTCCGGGGGCGGCCATGTCGAAGGCGGTGACCATTCACACGGCGCGTGGGGGCCCGGCGCCCTCTTCCCGTGGGCCGACCTCGACGCGATGAAGGCGCACCACCCCGACGAGTACAAGATCGTCGCCGCGAAGTCCGCCTACCTGAACTCCACCTTCTTCTGGATCCGGGCCGTGATCTACGTCACGTTCTGGGGCGTCGCCTCCACCTGGTTCCTCCGAACCAGCCTGGCTCAGGACGCGACCGGCGACGTCCGGATCACCCAGCGGATGCAGAAGTGGGCGGCGCCCACCGCGATCCTCTTCGGGCTCACGATCACCTTCGCGGCCTTCGACTGGATCATGTCCCTGAGTCCGGCGTGGTTCAGCACCATGTTCGGCGTCTACTTCTTCTGCGGCTGCTGCACCTGCGGATTCGCGACGATGATCATCGCCATCCTCCGGGTCCAGTCGTTCGGTCGACTCCAGGGCGTGGTGAACCGCGAGCATTATCAGGACCTCGGCAAGCTGCTCTTCGCCTTCGGCATGATCTTCTGGGCCTACATCGGCTTCAGCCAGTACATGCTGATCTGGTACGCCAACATCCCCGAGGAGACCGGCTGGTTCCTCGCTCGACAGATCGGCGGTTGGGGAACGGTCTCCTTCGTGCTGCTGTTCGGCCACTTCGTGGTGCCCTTCGTGGCCCTGATCTCGAAGTGGACGAAGCGGATGTCGTGGTACCTGATGGGCGCGGCGGTCTGGATGCTCTTCTTCGGCTGGTTCGACCTCTATTGGCTGATCATGCCGGTGATCCCCGAGGAGGCCATGTCCGCGAAGACGTACATGGAGGTCGTCGAGGCCAACGCCGATGAGCCGACCCACCTGTTCAACCCCCTCAACTTCACCATGCTCGCGGGCGTCGGAGGGTGTTTCCTCTGGCTCACCATCCGGCGCATGCGGAACACGACCCTGCTCGCAATTCGGGATCCGCGACTCCACGAGGGGCTGGCGTTCGAAAACCAGTGAGTAACGAGCCGGGCCGAGGCCCGGAAAGGCAATCATGAGTGATCAGCAGGAAAATCCCGACCTCCGAATCCAGATGGACGACCCCGAACCCGGGGCGACCTGGTTCCTCTCGCTCGTCAGCCTGGTGCTGATGGTGGTGGTGGTGCTGGCGTCGGTCGCCATGTACTTCGGGTTCGCCGAAGGCGAGATCGACCGCAAGATCGTCGATCGACCCACGGTGGAACTCCAGAAGCTCCGGCTTTCGCAGCAGGAGCAGCTCACCGAGTACCAGCGGTACGAGATCGAGGACGCGGAAGGCAACAAGGTCGAGCGGATCCGGATCCCGGTCACCCGGGCCATGGAGCTGGTGGTCGCGGACAGCCGCGCCTCCGCCGACACCGACGAAGAAGGAGCGGTCGCTCGACGATGATCAGCACGGCCTCCCCAACCCGACTCGACCGACTCGCCGTCGCACCCCGCGCCGGTGTCGTGTCGCGCTTCGGCATGGGGCTTCTTCTGCTGGTTTTCTCGGCCGTTTCCGCGAATCAGGCCCTGGCACAGGACGCCGGGTCCGGTGAGTTCACCGAAGACCTGCCCGAGGAACTGGTGGGCGTCGACATCGTGGAGCATCTCGACGAGACGCTTCCGCTGGACCTCGTGTTCACCGACGAGGACGGCGAGCGGATCAAGCTCGGCGACATCATCGACGGCGAACGTCCGACCATCCTCCAGATCGGGTACTTCAAGTGTCCGATGCTCTGCAACCTCGTGCTCAACGAGGCGATGGACGGGCTCTCGGGCGTCGACGATCTGAGCGCGGGCACCGATTTCGACCTCGTCGCGGTCAGCATCAACCCCAACGAGGGGCATGAGCTCGCCCGCGTGAAGAAGGAGGGATACCTCCTGGAATACGCGCGTCCGGGCGCCTCCAGGGGTTTCCACTTCCTGACCGGCTCCGCCGAGAACACCAAGGCCCTCGCGGATGCGGTCGGCTTCCAGTACCGACTCCAGGACGACGGCGAGTACGCCCATGCGGCCGCCCTCTTCGTCATCACTCCGGACGGTCGGATCTCCCGCTACCTCTACGGGGTCCGATACGAACCGGCCACGCTCCGCTTCGCCCTCATGGAAGGGGCCGAAGGCCGGATCGGGTCGACCCTCGAACGATTCATTTTGTGGTGTCACGTCTACGACCCCGATTCCGGGTCCTACCATCTCCTCGCCTTTCGCGTGATGCAGCTGGGTGGACTCGCGACGGTGTTCGTCATGGTGGTGGGTGTCGGACTTCTGTGGCTTCGCGATCGGCGAAGAACGTCCGGCACCGAATCTCGCGATCAGATCGCCTCACCGGGAGCGGGTCGTTGACCCGTTCCACCGTTTCGTTCCGCCGGTCATCCCGACCGGCCTCCTCCGCCCGCGTCCGCGACCAGCGTCGACGGCCCGGGACCGTTTCGAGCAAGTCATGACCGATCTCACTTCGACCGTCGTGGACATCCTCTCCAGCACCATGCTCGCCATGCAGGACGCGGCCAACACCGCCGCGCCCGCGATGCAGGATGCGGCCACCACCGCCTCCACCACCGCCGAACCCGCGGCGGAGGTCCGCGAGCTCGGCGGCGACTTCTGGATGCCGCCCGCCGCGAGCACGCTCGCGCCCGCCACCGACTTCGCGTTCCAGGCCATCACCTGGCTCTCCTACGTGTTCTTCTTCGGAATCACCTTCGCGCTCATCTACCTCACCGTGAAGTTCCGCCAGAAGGGGACGGACGTGCAGTACGACGCGGGGGCACCCGTTCACAACACGCCGCTC
>Ga0213869_10001433_pt1 | contig 17941 bp, 13 predicted proteins | sample PICome_10_FD_160083 | JGI IMG/M metagenome (GOLD analysis project Ga0213869, IMG submission 160083) | Coastal seawater microbial communities near Pivers Island, North Carolina, United States - PICO132 | ecosystem: Environmental > Aquatic > Marine > Coastal | place: USA: North Carolina...
GATTCTGTCAAACTAATAAGAACAAGCATCAGATTGCTAGACCGGCCTAAATCTATGCGCTCAATAATTGACGCCACTCGGCGAGAGCAGCGGCACGTTTTAGCTTGAAATTGGTGAATGAGTAGAGATGGCGACCAAACGAAACTACCCCCGAATGATTTTGCGACACTAACTGTATAGGGCCATGGACCGAGACGCGGGGGCCTGGGATTGGGGGCCCCGATCAATGGTCCTGCGGCTCTGCTGTAAGGATTAGGTGGAGTAACCCCTACTTTTCAGCGGTCAAATACCTGCACATCAGACGCTGGGCCATAGGTACGGAACCAAACAAGGCTTCAGTTTTATATGCGATATGGATTTTGACCTGCCTAAAGTCACCAAATAACAACTAAATCGAGCCAACGATGAAACCTAAGTGAAACCTTTTAGACGCAAAATCACTGATGATTACATCAATACGTCTGATAAGTGATTGATTTAAATGGTGCCCCCACACGGACTTCAGGTCAAGCCCTTTTTCAAAGGGTTCGCTTCGCTCAACCTTCCGCCGCGTTACACGCCTACAGCGACTGCCTGAAATGTGAACCTTGCATGTTTCCAATCACCGTGGCCTTATCTGACATCGCTATATCACAAGCATCTTCAAGGGGGCGCATATGAAAATCATGGAAGCTGGATCACGGCCAACTAAACTTGCCTCCTCCGACTGGTTCACAGGCACGGTATGGCAGGACCCTATCGTTGAGGCTCCAGAGCCAGCGAGAGTTCGTGCGTTGAAAGTGGCGTTTGAGCCCGGAGCGCGCACGGCTTGGCATACGCACCCGCTAGGACAGACATTGCATGTGGTGAGCGGTATCGGCCTTGTTGGACTTAGAAATGAACAGCCACAGCTTATTAAGGCCGGAGATACCGTCTGGATACCGCCGGGCGAGGAACACTGGCATGGCGCGACAGCTGGTAACAGCATGGCCCATATAGCCATTCAGGAAGCATTGGACGGACGAGTAGCCGAGTGGCTGGATAAGGTGTCTGACGAGGATTACTCAGGCTTAGCAAAATGATGTTACTGCGATGACTTTAGCAAATCTAAGCGCGTTTTTTGCCGAAATAAAAAACTGCGGAAGTAATCTAAAAATCTTAAAGAAAAACGTGATAAAATGGTCTTAGCGGCGGCACGAGAGGACAAGCCGACAGTCGCGGTGATCTTGATGTTTTTAGCGGTTTTTCTGTTCACCCTCATAGATAGCTCTGCGAAATGGCTCATCCTATACGGGCTGCCTGCAGTGCAAGTCATCTTTGCTAGATACTGCGGTGCGTTCCTTGTTTCAATTTTACTTTTCATTCCTCGCGGTGGTTTGAACCAATTTGTGTCCAATAATCCGAAGCTGCAGTTCAGCCGCGCAATAGCTCTTTTAGGAGGTACAACATTCAATTTTTTGGCGCTGCAATTTCTTCCAATTACTACAACTATAGCGATCTTTTTTGCGATGCCACTTGTGATAACAGTACTTGGCTACTTTATACTTGGTGAAAAAGTTGGGTTTCGTAGGTTTACAGCCGTTTTCTTGGGTTTTTTGGGGGTTTTGATCATTATTCAACCTTGGGGAGAGGAATTCCATTGGGCAATGATTTTTTCTGTTGCTGCATTGTTTTTTGCATCCAGCTACTTCATTTTAACCCGTCTATTGGCGGGACAGGATAACAACGCAACTAGTCAATTATGGTCCAGTGGAGTTGCAACCTTTGCAATAGCCCCGTTTGCTTTACAAAATTGGTATTGGCCGCAAACAAATATGGGGCTTTGTGTGCTCCTCATTATTGGTGTCTTTGGTGCCTTTAGCCATATTCTTGCTACCCGAGCTCATTTATTAGCAAACGCCTCAACGCTCGCCCCCACTATGTACGCCCAGGTTATCTATGCGACGGTCATTGGTTATTTTGTTTTTGATACGCTTCCGTCTGTTTGGACAGGTTTGGGGACGGTTATCGTTATTGGGTCGGGTTTATTAATTTGGAAGCGCGAAAATACTCTACGGCGGACACTATAAAACCACATTTTAGACGCTGCTACATTCAGCGTTTATCTACTGAACCAGACACCAACTTTTGGCGCCAGGGTACCCTATGGTCTTTTGTCGAAAAACAATCGGGATCATCGAACAGACCCCAACACCCCTTTTTTGAGCCACAGTCTAAAAACGCCCTCCGAACTGGGTTCGGCTCAAACGGACACCTCAAAAAATATTATAAAAAAAATTACACATGGCGCCCTATCTCTAGCGGCCATAACAAAAATGTGGTATCATAGCACCCCATAAGAGGTGATATTATGCGTTTAACAAAAGATAACGTTAAAATCGGGGTTCACAGGCGTTTTGGGCCTAATTGGCCGGGCATCAGATGCCTCGCAAGAACACGTCGGGGTACAGAGTGCCAGAGAGCCGCTTACAAGCACAATGGCCGTTGCAGACTCCATAGCGGTCTATCGACAGGCTCCAGTACACAGGAAGACTTACAGCGCATCTCAGCGGCCAATCTCAAGCACGGGCGGCAGACAAAGAATAAGCTGGCGGCCCAGCGCCACGCGGCAAAGGTAGGGCGTCGGGTTATGGGAGAATTAAAGAAACTTGAACGCCAACTCGAAGATGCGGGGATTATGCCTGATGGCGATTAGAAATCACCGCCAAGCGGATGATCTCAGGGCTCGTTTTAAAGTACCTGAATGGAGAGTGTTTTGTCATTCGCGGATTCTACAAATACACCCTGCTCGCTTCAACCGAGTTTAATCTGACAGTACTCAAGCAAGTTAGTCTAGGAACCCCGGGCCAGGTTTCGTTCAGAAAAATGGGGAGCGTTTTGTCATTGGGCGAGGTTGCAAAGTAGCCCTACCCGCTACGAGCAAGTTCAACCTGACAGTGCCTGTCCTTCCCCCTAAATTGCTTCTGTATTGGCCCTGTCTAACCCGAGGTCACCAAATCCTTCATCATGCACTGATCCGATGTCGCGTTTTAGGCAAATATCAGAATGACTGTGCTGGCCGTCAATGCGGCCATCAAAGTCATAAAAGCGCGCCAAACATTCTCGGAATGCAAGAAATTTGAAAGCAAATGGCCGAATGTTGTCCAAAACAGGCACACACCCAAATTGATGCCAGCAAAAACAACGAACAAGCGCAGTGCCTCTTGATGGGGGGCAAGCCCAATTCCAAATCCTGCTGAGGCCGCGAGCGTGATCGCCCAGACCTTGGGATTTACAGCCTGAAACAGGATTGCCTGACGAAAAGTAAATGGGCACCCACGGTCTTGTGTTTTTTCGGTGCGCCCTGCCAGGGCTGTCTGCCATGCCAGCCACAAAATCCAAAGAGCGGATCCTATTTGAAACAACAATTTTAGTGCCGGTAAGGTCAGCAGAAGTGTACTCAGCCCCATTGCGCTTCCGGCGGCCAAAATTCCAGTCCCAAACGGAACGCCCAGCAAGTGTGGAACCGTGGCCCTGAACCCGAACCTTGCACCCGATGCAGTCAGCATGACAACATTCGGGCCGGGCGAAAACAACCCAGCCAGTACAAACAAAAACAATGGAAGAGTTTCGGCTATCAATAGCTTTCTCACACACTACAAGGCAGGTGCCGCAAAAGTGCCGCACCTGCCAAATATAATCAATCATATGTTTAGTTGAACAACACTCTGGGAGGTGCTGTCAGCACAATGAGAACACGCATCAAATTGCTAGCAAAGCCTAAATCCATGCACTCAATAATTGACGCCACTCAGCGAGAGCAGCGGCGCGGTTTATATTGATAATTGGTGCATGAGTAGAAATGTACAGCCAAACAAAATTACCCCCCCAATGAATTTACAACTCTAATACTAAAGGCCCGTGGTCCGAGACGCGGGCCCCTGGGATTGGGGGTCCGGTCCATAGTCCTGCGGCTCTGCTGTAGGGATTGGGCCAAGTAACCCCTGCCGTTGGTCCACGGACCTCGGCCCGAGCAAAACTAACCAACGCCGATTGGGCTCAGGCAACGCTATAGGCAGAATTTGGGTCCGTGATCCAATGCCCATAGTCCTCTGCTTTTGGCTCCCGGTCCACAGGCCTACACAAAACGGTGCAGTAACCACGGGCCAGGTTTCATGTAGCGAGATGGGTGGTGTTTTGTCATTGGCGAGTTTACAAAGTCACCCTGCCGGTCTCAACCTAGTTTAATCTGACAGTGCCGCGTTGGCCCCTCAAGGACATAAAAACGCAACTTCTGATCCGGCCACTATCGAAAAATGGTGGACCGAACACCCCAATGCCAACATTGGCCTGAACTTAGAGGCATCCAGATCGGTTTGTATTGACGTCGACAGTTACAAAGGATCCAAAACCACCGCCACCCGGTGATTTCAAAACGAAGACATCGTTAAACATCATTTCGGCTTCATCATTGCCGTCCAAAACTTCCTTTTCTCCATTTGCCCGTAAAATGCTGTTTTCGCCAACCTGGCCAGAGCCGCCGCCTTTTGCGCCGTGTGGTGAAACCTTTCGATGGGATGACAAAACTGTAACCGTGGTTGGTTCAAGGAACCGTAAACGTCTGATTATTCCATCACCTCCTTGAAATTCGCCTCCGCCGCCTGATCCCGTGCGGATGGAAAACTCATCAAGGCGAACAGGGAAACGCGTTTCCAAAACCTCTGGGTCGGTCATGCGCGTGTTCGTCATGTGACTGTGCACCGCGCTTGTTCCATGAAAGCCGTCTCCGGCACCGGTTCCACCGCAGATGGTTTCATAGTTTTGATAGTTGTCGTTTCCATAAACAAAATTGTTCATCGTCCCTTGGCTGCCAGCGATCACACCCAACGCGCCGTAAAGCGTGTCGGCGATGGCTTGGCTGACTTCGGTATTGCCCGAGATTACAGCAGCAGGAGAGTCTGGATTGATCATACTGCCAGCCGGTACGATGAGAGTAAGAGGCTTAAGACAGCCCTCATTCATCGGGATGTCGGTACCCACCAATGTGCGAAACACATACAAGACAACGGCACGACAAATCGCCAAAGGTGCGTTGTAGTTCCATTCATTTTGCGGCGAGGTTCCCGTAAAATCGATAGTCGCAGTTCGTTGTGCTTTATGAACGCTGATCGCAACTCGGATCTGGTCGCCACTATCGAGTGGATAAGTGAATTCACAATCGTGAAGCACGTCAAGGACACGTCGCACACTTTCCTCTGCGTTGGCTTGAACATGGGACATATAGGCATGAACGGTGTCTACACCGAATTGATCGGTGATCTTTTGTAGCTCCTTTAAGCCCGTGGTGTTGGCTGCAATTTGGGCAGACAAATCCGCCATATTTTGATCGATATTGCGACAAGGGTATTTGCCAGAAGCTAATAATTCACGTGTTTGTACGCTGCGAAGCTGCCCTTCTTTTACAAGCAGAAAGTTGTCGATCAAAACGCCTTCTTCGTCGATTGTACGGCTGTCAGGCGGGGCTGATCCAGGGGTTTTACCACCGATATCTGCATGGTGCCCACGGCTGGCTATAGTGTATAGAATACGCGTACCCTCCTTATCGAAAACAGGTGTAATGACGGTGACATCGGGCAAATGTGTGCCCCCGTTAAAGGGGTTGTTCATCATGAACACGTCACCTGGTTTGATGTGATCTTTGTTCTGCCTCAAAATGACACGAACGCTTTCGGACATTGATCCAAGGTGGACAGGCACATGCGGCGCGTTCGCAACAAGATCGCCGTTTTCGTCAAAAATAGCACAAGAGAAATCGTAGCGTTCTTTGATGTTCACCGAATAGGCCGTGTTGGCCAGCGTGGCCCCCATCTGATCCGCGATGGACATAAACAGGTTGTTGAACACTTCGAGCATCACAGGATCGACCTTGGTTCCAATGGCCTCGGTGCGGGCCAAAGGGCTATTGCGGGTCAGAACAAGGCAACCGCAAGCGATACATTCAGCCCGCCAACCGCTTTCAAGGATATTCGTGCCAGTAGGTTCAGTTAGGATCGCTGGCCCCTGTACCACATCCCCTTTGCGCATCTGAGTGCGATCAACCACAGGCGCGTCATGTCGCGCATTACCCGACCACATCTGCGTGGTTTGTGAGGATTTTGTACCGCTGGTGTCAGGGTCCAGTTTCACTGTTTCACCGGTCTCTCCAATCGCTTCAGCGGAAAGGATTTCGATGATCAAATCTGCACTTTGTGGTACGAACCCAAAGCGCTGTTTATGCGCCGCCTCAAAGGCTTTGGTCATATCTGCTTGGTTGCCAAAAGGAACCTCAAGGGTTTGTTGTGCGCCAGCAGGACGGATGTGTGCCATCTTTACTGTGCCGATTTTGGAATCTGATATGCCTTGGCCCTTCACTTCGGCCATTGCGGCCTGACAAAGCTCTGCCAATACGTCGCGCGCGGCCTCTATCTGCTCGATCCCTTGGCCAAACTGGTTTTCGCGCATTGCCCGCACATCAGCGAGACCCATGCCAAAGGCGGATAGAACGCCTGCGAAAGGGTGGATGAATACGCTTTGCATACCCAGTGCATCGGCAACAAGACAGGCATGTTGACCGCCCGCGCCGCCAAAGCAGTTCATGGTATATTTGGTCACGTCATAGCCGCGCTGGACGCTGATTTTCTTAATTGCATTGGCCATGTTTTCCACAGCAATTCGCAGAAAACCTTCAGCGATTTCCTCAACGGACAGCCCATTACCAATCTCTGCAGCCATGGCTTCGAATTTCTCACGCACAACATCCACATCGAGCGGTTGATCTGCATTTGGACCAAACACGGGCGGGAAAAGATCGGGCTGAAGTTTGCCAAGCAGGACATTACAATCAGTGACAGTGAGGGGACCGCCGCGTCGATAAGCAGCCGGCCCGGGGTTTGCACCAGCGCTTTCGGGACCGACCTGCATGCGGCCATCACGAAATGACAGGATCGATCCACCACCCGCCGCAACCGTGTGTATCGACATCATTGGCGCGCGCATACGCACGCCCGCAACTTCTGTTTCAAAGCTACGTTCAAAATCGCCTGCATAATGGCACACGTCCGTCGATGTACCGCCCATGTCGAATCCGATCAGCTTATCGAACCCATGTTCAGTTGCTGTGCTGACCATGCCAACAACACCGCCTGCCGGTCCAGACAGGATCGCGTCGCGCCCCTCGAACAACGACGCATCGGTTAGACCGCCATTGGAACGCATGAACATCAAACGTTCGCAACCGCCGTTGCCCGCGTCGAGCGCATCAGCAACTTGGCTCATATAGCGGCGCAAAATGGGGGAGAGATAGGCGTCGACAACAGCCGTATCCCCGCGGGAAACAAGCTTGATCAGTGGGCTTGCCTCGTGGCTAAGGGAAACTTGATCAAACCCTGTTTGGCGCGCCATATCACCAATCTGTTTTTCGTGATCTGAAAAACGGTAGCTGTGCATCAACGCAACGGCAACCGAACGATATCCTTGGCCATAGGCGCGCGATAAGGCGGCCCGTGTTTCTTTTGTGTCGAGCGGGAAGATGACAATTCCATCAGCAGAAATTCGTTCTTCTACCTCGACCACGTCCTCATACAGCAGCTCGGGGAGTTCGATGTTAAGATCAAACAGCTTTGGCCTGTTCTGAAAGCCGATCCGCAGCAGGTCGCGCATACCTTTGGTGATCAAAAGCAGGGTACGTTCGCCTTTGCGTTCAAGCAGGGCGTTGGTGGCAACCGTTGTTCCCATTTTAACAGCCCCAATGCGGCCCCTTGGGATAGGATCATTCGCGCCAAGCCCAAGCAGTTCACGAATACCGTGGACCGCCGCGTCGGCATAAACCTCGGGGTTTTCGGACAACAATTTGTGCGTCCGCAATTTACCCTCAGGTGTCTTGGCGACGATATCCGTAAAAGTGCCCCCACGGTCGACCCAAAATTGCCACATGGCATAGCTCCCTAATATGCTGACGTGCCAGCAATTTTTTACAGTGTTAAGAAATAGTGGTTGCCGGTTTTAGTAGAACAAAGACGGCAACCAAAGCGCAAGGTTCGGGAAGGCCAACAACAGGCCCAGCATCACAAACATCGTGACCACAAATGGCAGCGCACCTTTGATAACATCGATCATAGGTCCCGATTTCCGGATGCCTTGAACCACGTAAAGGTTGATGCCAATGGGCGGTGTGATCAGCGCCGTTTCAAGCAAAACCATCAGTAGGATGCCAAACCATACGGGGTCAAAGCCCAATGCCACAACAATCGGCGTGATCAGTGGTGCCATAGTCAGAAGCATCGAAAGGGTCTCCATGAAACATCCGATCAGGATCAGAACGGCGACGATCATCAGCATGGTTTGCATAGGCGTCCAGCCCAAACCAGTAACGAAATCGGTCAACGCTTGCGTCAGACCAATGATGGATAGAACAAAGTTCAAAAACACGGCGGCGATGATGATCAACATGATCATGGCGGTGGTGCGCATGGTGCCTTCAATCGCTTGGCGCATCATGTCGATGGACATTTTGCGATTTGCCGTCGCAAGGATCATCGAGGCCACAACACCAAGCGCAGCCGCTTCCGTGGGCGTGGCAAGACCCGCATAGATCGAGCCTACCACGACAACAAAGATACCAATCGGTGGGATCAAAGAGGGCAAGGCGCGCATTCGTTCTGCCCATCTGTGGCGCAGTTTTTCACCGCCCCATTCGGGTTTGATCATACAAGCGACCACAATCGTAGCCATAAACAACAGCGCCAACAGGAAGCCTGGAATAAACCCAGCAAGATAAAGCTCTGGCACAGAGGTATTGGTGAGCAGCCCATAGAGGATCAGATTAATTGAGGGTGGAATGAGGATGCCCAGCGTGCCGCCCGCTGCGACGGTGCCAAGGAACAGGCTTTCATTATAGCCTCGTTTCTTGATCTGGGGCACAGCCACGGTGCCGATCGTAGCTGCGGTCGCCACAGAAGACCCAGAGGTCGCCGCGAACAAGGCAGATGAGCCGATGTTGGAGTGCATTAAGCCACCGGGCAACCAGCCTACCCATTTCACGATACCGTCGTACATGCGTTCTGTGATGCCTGCGCGCAACAGGATTTCACCCATCATGACGAACATCGGGATCGCAACCAGCAGGAAGTCGGTCGATGTTTGCCAAGCCATATCGGAAATCGCGCGATGCAGGGGCATGGGGCTGTCGGTGAATTGAAGGATCAGGCCCAACCATCCCAAAGAGGCGGCGATTGGAACTGCGAGGCCGATAAGGGCCAACAGAATAAGGAGGGTTTTAATAAGCATTAGATTATACCGTCTCGTCTTCAATTTGTTCGTCGAGGGATTTGACACCGATCAGATCTTGGGTGCCGTCGGCATCGCCAGCCATCATGCGTTTGATTGCGACAAGGCACAGGAGGGCACCTGAGAACACAAAGAACATCCATCCGATGAGCCAAGGAATTTGGGGCAGTGCCAATGGCACGCGCATCGGGGTGATCGAGCGGGACCCGTTGTCCAGCGTATCGCCCACCATGGACCAGACGTTATAGACCACGACAAAGGCAAAACTGATCAGCATAATCATCCCAAAAAGATTGATGAGACCGTGAAGGCGTTTTGGAAAGGCACCCAGCAAGGCATCCACACGGATGTGGGCGCGCTCAAACAAGGCGTAAGACAAGGCAAGAGCCGTCGCGACACCAAAGGCATAGCCAGAGATTTCGTCGGCACCGCCAATGGAGACATTAAACACTTTGCGTAGGAAAACTTCGAATGTGACAAGGATCGCGGACATCACAATCAGTGATCCACCAAGCCATGTGAGCCATAAGCTAAGGCTGCGGGTTTTGGTTAGCAGACGCTCTAACATCGTGAAAATCCTGTAGGTGGGAAGGGAGAAGAGCGGCGGCGTTTCATCCGCCGCTCCATTGATTTAGGGTTTAGTTGGCCACTGCTGTCAGACCCAAGATTGGACCAACAGTTTCGTTCCAGTTTGCTGCACAATCTGCGCCGCAACGCTCTGCCCAGCGGGCCAGAACAACCTCTGTTGCGATGGTGTCACGTGCTTTCAAATCGGACTCTGATGGCTCTACCAAAGTCATGGAACCGGCTTCGCCAATCGCGCATTCACCGCCGGTGATACAAGAGATTGCAACGTCATCTTCGGTCGCTGTTTCAGCCCACATAGCGTCAGTCAAAGTAGCGATTTCTGATTGCAGCAATGTTTGCTGACCCTCGGAAAGGGAGTTCCATTTGTCCATGTTCATCGCACCAAAGGCGAGGCCCCAACCAACACGCAGGGTGTAGGCGTGTGTTGCAACTTGGTTCCATTTGGCGGTGTAGGCAGACATTGTTCCGGTGATTGCGCAGTCTACAACGCCTTTTTCAAGAGCTGGGATCACTTCGGAGAAAGACACAGTCACAGATGTACCGCCAACACCTTCAACGAAATCGCCCAAGGTTGTAGAATAGACGCGGATCTTTTTGCCCTTAAGGTCTTCGATGCCGTTCACTTCGCCGTTGCACCACAAGGTTTGGCTTGGGAAGGGGTAAAGCATCAACAGTTTCGCGTTGTAGATGTCTGCGAATGATTTTTCTAAGGTTGGGTAATAGGCGTCGGACACTTTACGCTGCGTGTCGATGTCTTGGGTGAGGGTCGACAAATCAGCCCCTTCAAAAATTGCATTTTCCGCAGCGACGTAACCCGGTAGGCCAAAGGCGAAATCGAAGACGCCGTTTTTGACCAAACGCATGATTTCAAAACCTTTGAGGCCAAGACCAGATTGGGATTGGATTTTGCCAACGATGTTGCCATCGGATGCTTCACGCAGGCGCGTGTTGAAAAATGGTTCTTCGTGCTTTTGGAAGTTCGTCAGGCTGGACCATGTGCCAACGGCGTTCAAAACCACCGGATCATCGGCAAAGGCTGCACTGGCGCTGAGGGCAAATGCCGCAATGGCTGTTGTTACTGTTTTCATATCTTCTCTCCAAGTTGGTCGGTTTATTTTTTGAGTGGTAGGATGGTTGTTTCTGCGTCTTCAGCCACGTCCGCGATCAACATGTGACCAGGGGAATGAGTGATGCAGAGTGGTAATTTCGCGTCCAACAATACGTTTTGTGGGGTTACGCCGCAGGCCCAATAGACGGGAACTTCGCCGTCTTTGACTTCAACCGCGTCGCCCCAATCGGGTTGGGATAGATCGCCAATGCCAATGTTCGCAGGATCACCAATGCCGATGGGGGCACCGTGGGCCTGGGGATAACGCGCGCTGATCTCGCGAGCTTGATCGACTTGATGTACTGGGATCGGGCGCATCGTCACAACCATTTTGCCTGCAAAAGGACCCGCAGGTATAAGATCGATGTTGGATCGATACATAGGCACGTTTCGGCCCGTCTCCATGTGGCGCACAGGGATGCCGTTGCGCGCTAGTGCGTTCTCGAATGTAAAGGAACAGCCCAGTGCAACGGTGACAAAGTCGTCGGCCCAGAGGGCATTGATGTCATCCACCTCATCGGTCAAAGCGCCGTCTTTAAAGACGCGGTACTTTGAAACATCGCTACGGATGTCGATGTCGGATCCAAGGGTGGGCAGAAACGGGTCACCGCTGTCACTGACCCCTACAACAGGGCATGGTTTTGGATTGCGCTGACAGAACCGAAGAAAGTCCAATGCAAATCGCTCAGGGAGAATTGCCAGGTTGCATTGGAGCTTTCCTGCAGCAAGGCCAGAAGTGTGCCCGCCATATGACCCAGTTCGAATTGCTGCTCGAACCTGCTGAGCAGATGCGGCTTTTAGATCAGAATATGCTGTGGTGTGTGAGGTCATGATAAACGCCTATGCAGGGTAACGACTACAATCCACGGTTCTATAAATTCATGCAAATTATCATTTTGTATCACCTGTGATAGATTTTATTGATCTACCTTGGGTACGAGGCATCCCAATCTAGCGCGACCTCACGCGCAATTTCGGAACTGTTTTCAACAAGAAAGCTGCGAGGCTCTGACAAATAGGATGCCGTGAATGCCAATGGCCGAGGACGAAACCCCGGGTCAAATTCGACGATTTGACCTGATTGCAAAAAATCATCAGCCAGCGCGCGAGGGTATGGGCCAACAGCGATTCCCGCAGCAATCATCTTTAAGCTGGCCGATAAGGATGCCGATGCAAAAACCCTTAAACGTGGCCCAATCCGCCGTGACAATTCCGACATCAATTCGCGGTAAGGACGCGTTTGACTGGAATAAGAAATAACGGGAATAGCGCTAAGGTCTGTTTCTTCATTTTGGGTCGAACGATACCAATGCAAATCAAAGGAAGGAAGCTCGACGTTCTCGACCGAGAATTCAGACACTGGCCCCATTAGAAAAACCAGATCCAAACGCCTTTCAAGCAACGCAGAACGCAGGTTTAAAGAGATGTCCACTGTAAGGTCGACGTTTACCCGAGGATATTGGTTGCTGAAAGCCTTTAGGAATTCAGGCAACCATGCCTGTGCAATCGTTTCAGATGCGCCAACCCGAAACAGCCCTTCCGTTTCAGAGGGGTTCGCAACGCGTTGTTTGATCTCTTCTTCAACAAACAGCATTTGTTCTGCGTATGATAAAAGAAGCGTACCGTGCTTGGTAAGCACAACATCGCCCTGACCGCGTTCAAAGAGGGGCACTCGCAGCTCGTCCTCAAGGTTGGAAATGCGCGTCGAAACTGCTGGCTGGGAAAGATGCAAGCGTTCGGCTGCTTTGCGAAAGCCACCAAGGCGCGCCACCCAAAGAAATGTCTTAATTTGATCAAAGGTCATGCCCATTCATAATAATGATTGCTTGGCATTTAAATCAATAATTGAGACACTGGCGATATTCTTTCCGGTCTTGGCACCTTCGGAAGCTTCGAGAAGAAACGCCGTGTAACATCTGGCAAGGGGATTTCCCTCGAAACAACACAGGCCAAGATGTTCATTTTGGAACCGCGCCCGCCGAGAGTTTTGAGGCAAACCCTTTTGGTCTTTACAATATGTCAGGCAATGTCTGGGAGTGGTGCGTGGATGCGTTTCGGGTTAGGTCATTAAAGCAGGATGCAAAAATGCGCAACGCGGCTTCCGCTGCAAGGCAAGACAAGTTGCTTAAAGGTGGGTCTCACCTTTGTCGTAAATCCTATTGTTACCGTTATAGGATCGCAGCTCGCACGGCAGCAACACCAGACAGTTCCACGGGACATATAGGATTTCGAGTAGCCCTGCCGGCCTTGTCACGGTAACTTTGACAGACGCGTCTCGTCAGACCTGCCGACCTTTGTCGAGCCAGAGCGCATAGGTTCAGGCTGCGCCAGCAATCTGATGCGAGTTCTCATTAACTTTACAATACCAGCAGGTTGTTGGTGGCCTCATACGTCTAGCGTATGAAGCGCCCGTCGCATGATCTTGCCTGTGCTGGTTTTAGGCACGTCATCAACGAATTGCACTTTGCGGGGACATTTATATGCTGCAAGGCTCTGATGACAAAACGTAATAATCTCGTCCTCAGTACAGGTGGTGTCAGTTTTCAGAACAATATACGCCTTTGCAATTTCCCCTTTGATTTCATCAGGTAATTTACCTACGGCAGCTAGAGCCACTGCGGGATGTGCGGCTAAAACGCGCTCGATTTCAGCAGGGTAGACGTTGTATCCAGCTGTTAGGATCAGATCTTTCTTTCGATCTACAATAAAAACACAGCCGTCCGGATCCATCGTGCCCAGATCGCCCGTATGAAGCCAACCATCTGGCTCAAGCGTTTCGCAGGTTTTTTCTTCATCATTAAAATAGCCCATCATGACGATAGGACCTCTGACCATCAATTCGCCAACTTCCCCAAGTGGCATAGTTCTATTAGCATCTTCAGGATCCGCGATCCGAAGTTCGCAATAAGGCAAAGCGCAGCCAATTGAGCCGTGCTTGTTATTGCCGTAAAGTGGATGTGTTGAGCCAAGACCGGCAATTTCGGTCATGCCCCAAAGTTCTATCAAAGGTACTTTGAAGGCTACTTCAACTGCCTGCATTGTGGCAACCGGCATAGTTTGACCGCCAACATAGCAGCGTGTTAAACTCGACAAATTAGCGTTTTTAATCGCTGGGCTATTGAGCATAAACATGTACATCGCAGGTACGCCGTCAAATATCGTCGCTTTATGGGCTGTGATATCCGCAAACGCCAAATCAACATCAAAGGCACGATGCAGCACTAGTTTACTGCCAAACATCATCATGCTCATCATAATCACATTTGCATAGACATGTGGGCATGGTAGCGCACTGACGACACAATCATTCGCACCACGCATCTGAATTTGGCTTGTCATGGCGCTGTTGGTGATCACGGCACGGTGGGATTGCATCGCACCTTTTGGATGTCCGGTCGTGCCTGATGTATAGCCAATCGTCGATAGGGCAGCGGGGTCAATTTCCACAGGTTTGGGAGGTAAAATATTGGCATCTATCAGCGCATCAAAAGAAACTGCGCCATTGGCAACATCGGCACCAAACGAGATGATTTCTTTGACATCTGAAAAATTTTTAACGCGTATTATTGCATCTACTTTTTCTGGCGAGGCAATAATTGCTTTTGCACCACAATCTTTAACGACATATTCAATTTCATTGGGGGTCAGCATCGTATTGACCGGATTAATAACAGCACCAAGCCTTGCTATAGCGTAATAACTGACGACCCATTCCCATGAGTTTCCAGCATATAAAGTTACTGTATCGCCTGGAACTATGCCCAAATCGCTTAAACCACCTGCAGCTCTTTCAACCAAGTCATTGATTTGGTTGAAAGAGAAGGTTTGTCCTTCGAACACTAAAGCATCTTTATTTGAAAACTTTAGTGCGGCAGCTGCTGGAATTTGACCAATGTGATTAATCATTCATTCTCCACCAAGATTAAGCCTCAGGATAATGGTTAACTAGCCTTAACTTTTTAACGCATTAACTGAACATATGTTCATTTTATGCATAGACAGTCTAAGTTGTCTATCCTTGGGTTTCTGTCAGACAAAACTTCTTGAGACCGGCAGGGTGACTTTGTAACCTCGCCCAATGACAAAACACTCCCCATTCAGGTTGATGAAACCTGGCTCGGGGTTCCTGAACCATCTTGCTTAGGATCGGGAACCAAGAACCAGGGTACTATTGGGCAATAGAGCACGCACTGTCGACCTATTTTCAGTGCTACCTCTGCACAGTTGGCGTTGGATGATTTTGCTTGAGCCGAAGTCCTTGGACCAACGGCAGGGGTTACTGTGCCTGATCGCTAAAGTTGAGCCGTACGAACTAGGAACGGCGACCCCCAATTTTAGGGCCCCGCGCCTTGGACCTTGGGCCTTTAGTATTAGAGTTTTAGATTCAGTCGTGGGTAATGTTGTTTGGAAACTGCATCCCTCTAGTTTGCCCCGCCCAACGCGAAAGCTGTTCGCTTTTATGCTTATTTAGTGTACCGATTGGTGGCATTTTTCACCGATGGCATTTTGCATGATGGCGCGACATATCTTTGACAAGTTCCATAAACGCTGTAGCGGCTGGTGAAATAATACGTTTCGAATGCCATTGCAGATAAAGCTCACTAGTTTTTGTAAACCCCTCAATAGGAACAAACACAAATTACCATAAGTTGGAATCATTACCGCATCCTCTGGTAATACTGATACGCCTATATTTTGACTGATCATCCAAACAAGAGACGTTGAATCAGAAGTCTCAATATCTGCTTAAAAAGGCGCTGACGTCAGACACCTTTTTGCGTTTAAACACCGATTTAATCAGTTCATTGGTGAAAATGAAGCACCGCTGACGCGATGCCAGTAGGAAGCCAGCCTGGCATCTTCTACTTTCTCGTTACGTAGCAAAGCACCAATTTCAACTTTTGGATAGATTTGATCTGCTAACTTGATTTGGCTGCCTGACAATCGGCGGACGATGTGTCGGCGCGTCAGTTGATCAGGGTGTGTCAGCCCCGCCGCCTCAAGAAGTTCCTTCAAAGCAAATCGCGTATTTTTTTGGAAGTTGCGAACCCGCTCTGCGCGCGAAGGGATATCAAGTGCGCGGTAGCGTTTGGGATCCATAGTTGCAATCCCAGTGGGGCAATGTCCTGAGGAGCAATCACGGGCCTGAATGCAGCCCAGCGAGAACATGAACGGTCGGGCCATATTGCACCAATCAGCGCCCAAGGCGCATATTCGTACGATGTCGTAGGCGCTAACAAGTTTGGCAGAGGACCCCACTTTGACGCGATCGCGAAGATTTGCACCACGTAGGGTATTATCGACGAAAACAACCGCATCTCTGAGCGGACAGCCGAGGTGATCTGTAAATTCAACAGGGGCTGCGCCCGTGCCGCCTTCGGAGCCATCAACGGTTATGAAATCAAGCTCGATACCCGTTTCTATCATGGCCTTTACGATTGCAATAAATTCCCATGGGTGCCCGATACAAAGTTTGATACCAACTGGTTTGCCGCACGAGAGATTGCGCAGACGCTCTGCGAATTTAAGAAGTTCAGTGGGAGTGCCAAACTCAGAATGGCTGTGTGGAGAGATGACATCCTCGAAGGGTTTAACACCTCTGGTTTCAGCGATTTCTGGTGTTACTTTTGAGCTCAACAGCATCCCCCCATGACCGGGTTTGGCCCCCTGGCTAAGCTTAATTTCGATCATTTTTACCTGTGGGAGTGTTGCGCGCTTTTTAAAAGTTTCGCTGTCGAATTTACCATCTTTCGTCCTGCATCCGAAATATCCTGTTGAAATCTGCCAAATTGTATCACCACCGCCAAGCTGGTGATATTTGGACAATGATCCTTCGCCTGTGTTGTGAGCAAAGCCGCCAATCTGCGCACCTTTCGACAGAGCTTGAATGGCGTTGGGTGAAAGCGAACCAAAACTGGTACCTGAGATATTCAGTATCGACATAGCATAACATGCTTCACCTTTGCCAACTATGACTCGAAAGTCGTCATCATTAATATGAGAAGGCGCTATTGAGTGGTTAAGCCAGGTAAAATCGTCTGAATAATGATTTTCGTCAGAGCCAAATGGGCGTGCAGCTAAAATCTGCTTGGATCGCTGATATACCATTGATCTTTGATTGCGCGAATACGGCAGCTCGTCTGTGTCTGACTCCCAAAAATATTGACGTAATTCGGGCCGGATTGATTCTAGCACAAAGCGAAAACGCCCAATTAGCGGAAAGTTTGCTAAAACAGGTCTTTTTTTCTGAAAAATATCATAAAATCCGACAGCCGCGGCTATAGAAAATAAGAACGCAGCGGATAGAAGACTATGCCAATGAAGTCCAGCAACTGAAAAAATAACTGCAAGAACGGTCGTATAAAATACCGCAGAATACCTACTCCATAATAAGTCCATGAAATTTTCTCCTACGGCTTTATTTTTCATAAAAGGTAGTTCTATAGGCTCTATGCTTTAACATTAACCCCAGATCACTATTAAGCTAGACTATATTTGCACCCGCGTCAGGAGATAACAAGAAATACGTCTTTCGCCTGCATACTTTTGGTTGTCGGCGCGGATGCGGATATTATATCCATCAACTAAAAATCCCACCTGCCAACAAAATAATCTACTAACAATTCATATACCACCGAAGTTCCTTAGGACTCGATATTTGGTTAGAGTCCATCCAACAACTGACCAAGCGGCCCTATCCGATTAAACATACTTCAAGCGGGCAGGGTCACTTTATAGCGTCCTCAACCGACACAATATTCTCCATCGGCTCATTGCGAAAGAATATTTTGTACGCGAGCGGGGTAGTCAGAGATGATCCCGTCGACGCCCATTTTTGCCATGCGTATGATATCGCTCACTGAGTTAACGGTCCAGACATTCACTAACAGTCCCAATTCTTTCGCTTTGGCTAACTCACTTTCTGTTAGATCTTTGAAGTATGGGCACCAAACTTTTCCGCCA
>Ga0213869_10001440_pt1 | contig 17875 bp, 13 predicted proteins | sample PICome_10_FD_160083 | JGI IMG/M metagenome (GOLD analysis project Ga0213869, IMG submission 160083) | Coastal seawater microbial communities near Pivers Island, North Carolina, United States - PICO132 | ecosystem: Environmental > Aquatic > Marine > Coastal | place: USA: North Carolina...
TAGGTTTTTTTAGAGCTTAAAAGAAATTTATCCGCTTAGGGGTAAAACCATGAAATATATAATCGCATTTTTGGTCGTAGTTGTAATGGTGTTTTGCCATCTCAAATTTCTCTAGGATTGAAAACAGTATCAACAAAAAACGCTCAAGCAAGCTTGGCGCTTTGTTCTCAAGGATGACAAGGTGATCCTGACAAAGCTCCGCTTTGAAAATAGTCCAAACAAAAAAACGCTCAAGCAAGCTTGGCGTTTTTTCTAATTGTACTATTTATTCGTGACCTCTACATGTAAAACGTCTAACTTTTTAGAAGATATTCAACATATTTTATCATCTGATTTTTTTAAAAAAAAGTATTCCCAGAAATAAAAAATTATTTTTGGGAATAATCCGTGACCCAAAGTTATAAAAATTCGAACTTTTTAAGTAGTTTAAAAAAGCTATTTAAGTCTGAAAATTGTAAAAAATAAAATCCAATTAATTGCGATTACTCTAGGACGTCACAAGAATAATTAAGCAAGGTTTTTATCCCTATCTTTTAATCACTCTTTTTAGTATATTTTTATTCATTTTTAGCATATAAACGCCTGCTTTCAAGTTGTTGGCGTCAATGTTTACTTTCGTGTCATTGACTGTTTGATCTAATACTTTTTGACCTAATAAATTAAAAAGTGTGAGAGTATTAATTACCCTTGAAGACTCAATAGTCCACTTAGAAGCTGTTGGGTTTGGATATATACTCACACTATTAATTTCTGTAGAACCTAACCCTAAAACTTCTGTGACAGTTACCGTACGTGTTACTTCAGTGGCTTCATTGCCAGAGACATCGCTAACATTATAAGTTACGGAGTAAGTACCTACAATAGCTGTATCTACTGTATCTCCTCCAACAACAACCGTGAGTGTAGTGTCGTAGTTGTCTGTCGCTGTGGCGCCTTGCTCAGTATACGTTGCTCCAACTTCAATCGTCTCAATGTCGTTTCCTACCAAAGTGATTTCTGGAGCAGTTGTATCTATAACCAGCGATTTGTTTTCGCCAAGTGAATTTGTGGTTCCAGGACTCACTAAAGTTAAAGTAGCATTATTTGTAGCTGCATCTAAAATAGTGCCTGAGTTTAATGCAAGTGAGCTCGTATCTACATATTCTAAATCAATAGAGCTGTGGCCAGCTGCTACTGTATAATTGAAAGTTAATATATTACTGCCTGATCCAGAACTATAGTTTAAAACCGCATCACTGCTTCCGGTCTCTAAAGTTAATGTTGGAGTTTGTGTTACGTTGACTATTTCACTAAAAGTAACCGTAATTGGTATGACCTCATCTATTGTGTAAGAACCGTCTGTCTTGGTAGAAGTTACATTATTTACCGTTGGAGCTACGCTATCAAACGTCCAGTTAAATTGACTAGCAGCAATATTATTGTTGTTATTAGAACTGTCTGTAAAAGTACCTGCGGCAACATCTATAGTACAAACTCCCTGCTCAGTTGGAGTAAAGATAACTGTGTAAGTTGTTCCACTTCCAACAAAGGAACTTAAAGTGCCATTACTCACAGTAATATCGTTTTCCTCAAAATTAGAAGTTGATAATCCAGTAGTAAAGGTCAAAGTTATCGCAGCAGCATTTGTGGTAAACCCATCCGTTACTCCACTAATATTACTTGCTATTCCAATAGTGGGCACTTGACCAAGATCCGTAATATTCCAGTTTTTTGTTCCTGTGAGATAAGTTCTTGAGGGAGCATCAATGTATCTACTAGAAACAGTAATCGTAATATTTGAATTAATAGCACTGTTATTGGCTTGACTGTAAAGGAAAACATCATAATTTTCTGTAGATAATCCCGCATTAGAAAACATATCTATCATATTAGTCACATTCGTTAGGTTCCAAGAATTCCCATTGTGGGCAAGCGGTTGATTAAAAGCAGAAGCATTATAAAACATCGCATACATGGAATTAACTGCAGCGGTATTCCAAGAGGATATATCTTGATTAAAAGCAGAAGCTTCATTAAACATATAAATCATATTGGTCACATTACTTGTGTCCCAAGTTGATATATTTCCATTAAAAATATCATTAAGCCAAAACATACCGTGCATCGAAGTAACTGCAGATGTATCCCATAAAGATATATCTCCATCAAAAGCAGAATTATTCGCAAACATCTGCATCATAGTGGTCACACTAGATGTATCCCATAAAGATATATCTCCATCAAAAGCAGAAGCCCCATTAAACATACTTCTCATAGTAGTCACATTACTTGTGTCCCAAGTTGATATATTTCCATTAAAAGAAGTAGCATTATTAAACATAAAGCTCATATTAGTAACAGAAGAAGTAATCCAAGTTGATATATTTCCATTAAAAGAACTTCCAGAATTATACGAAATAAACATATATGAAAGATCCACCCCTGCTGTTCTAAGTGTCCAATTATTAAGATCTTGATTAAAAGAAGTAGCATAACCAAACATATAATGCATATCAGATACATTACTTACATCCCAACCATTAAGATCTCCATTAAAAGCAGTAGCCTGTTTAAACATATTATCCATTTCTGTCACATTAGAAGTATCCCAATTACTAAGATCTTGATTAAAAAGAGTAGCCCCCAAAAACATACCACTTGTTCTAGTAACAGCAGAAGTAACCCAACTAGAACCACTTGTGTTAATATCTCTATTAAAAGAAGAAGCACCACTAAACATAGAGCCCAAGTCAGTAATATTAGTTGTATCCCATAAAGATATATCTCCATTAAAACTTTCAGCATTATAAAACGTCCCCATTAAAGATGTTACATTAGAAACATCCCAATCATTAAAAGTTAAGCCCACTAAACTTGTGCAGTTTCTAAAAGCATAATTCATTTGAGTTACTAAAGAAAGATCTGGCTCGTCAGTTGCAGGAATGGTTAGATTAGCAGCGTCATAATAAGATTGGTAAAAAGATTCCCATTTCCCTTCTCCCCATTGTTCTATAGTTCTTAATAGAGTCCTAGAAACATGATTTTTAACATATATTTTTCCTATATCTTTATCTGTGTCATTTACAGTAACGCTAATTGTGTAAGTCTCAGTAGAAGCGTAAGTATGGCTTTGCATGGCACCACCAGTATGGGTTGTAGGCGCACTTCCATCTCCCCAGTCAATAGTAATGTTGGTATAATCTTTTAAAGGCAGTTCAAAAGAGCCAGAAGAAACAGACCAAGTAGAAATAAAGTTGGAAGGGTTTTGAATAGGCGAAGTAAGAGTTTTTGAGCCAATGTCAAAAGTAGTTCTTTCAAGACCAATGACTTGTTTGGAAATACTTGGATTGAACGCTGACAGACTGACTAGCAAAAAAGCTAAAATAAAATAGCGCATATGTTAAATTGGTTAATGCTACGAATATAGTGAACTATTTACTTAAAAATATTTCACTTTGGGATAGTTATTAAGAATCTAGAAAATCCACCTAAAACATAGGCATATCTTCTTCCTTTAAATTAACTATTCCTAAATTTTCTACGGAAATGAGTAAACTTAAAAGATACACAAAAGCCTTACTATTTCTAGTAAGGCTTTAAGTGACCTCTACATGTAAAACGTCTAACTTTTTAGAAGATATTCAACATATTTTATCATCTGATTTTTTTTAAAAAAAGTATTCCCAAAAATAAAGAATTATTCTTGGGAATAAAAAGTGTCCTCGGCAGGATTACTTTGTGATCCTAGAAAGCTCCGCTTTGAAAATAGCACAAACAGAAAAACGCTCAAGCAAGCTTGGCGTTTTTCCCTATTGTACTATTTATTCGTGACCTCGGCAGGATTCAAACCTGCAACCTCTTGAGCCGTAATCAAGTACTCTATTCAGTTGAGCTACGAGGCCTTTTTTGTTGGGTGCAAATATATCGTTTTTTAAAGAGTCTGCAAATAAAACCTGCTAAGAATCTAAGGCGTTTTTGGTTATGTAGAACCGCCACGCAATAAGCCCCAATTGCCATTTGGAAGCTTTGCTCAAATCCAACCTTTTTTGAGATAAACTAGGCAATACCATTCGGTTCAAACAAGCAATCCACTTAAAAACTCTCTTTTTCATAGCACAAAAATACAAAATAGATTCCTACCTCGTATCTTAGCATTTCAAAAGAGACCTGAATGAGTATTGTGTTATTAGTTATTGGATTGGTGTTTTTAATTGTGGGAGGAGATTTATTGCTCAAAGCAGCAGTCTCTATTTCGCTAAAACTCAACATCCCCAAAATTGTAATTGGAATGACAGTGGTTTCTTTTGCTACATCGGCTCCAGAACTTATAGTCAGTGTTCAATCGGCACTTCGGGGAGCTCCCGATTTGGCGTTGGGAAATGTTGTGGGTTCCAACATCGCAAACCTCGGTTTGGTTTTGGGAATTACAGTCATTCTTTCTCCCATTTTGGTAACTAAAAATTTCTATCGTTTCGATTGGCCGATTATGATGACGGCTTCACTTTTGTTTTTCGGATTCATATTCGATGGCGTATTGGTGTTTTGGGAAGGTGCTATGATGCTACTTCTTTTGCTCTTTACCATTCTATATTTAATTAAATTTCAAGAAAAAGCAGTGGAAGAAGAGCCCCACGAGGTCGGTGCTCCTTATTCCGTTTTTAAGACCATGGTGTATTTAGTCATCGGTTCTTTAGGATTGGCTTTTGGTTCGCAGTGGCTGATTGATGGGGCAGTTTCGTTGTCCCTTCAATTGGGCGTTAGCGAGCGTGTAATTGGTGTTACAATGGTTTCGGCAGGTACAAGCATTCCTGAGTTGGTAGCCTCAGTAATGGCTGTGCTTCGGAAAGAAAAAGCCATTTCGATTGGAAATCTTGTAGGATCTAATTTATTCAATATTTTGGCAGTATTGGGAATATCTTCGATGGTGATTCCTATCGAAGTTATGGATAGAACTCTTTTGAATTTTGACATCTATGTGATGCTATTCATTTCATTTCTTATCCTTCCTTTGGTTTTTATTCCCAACGGCCTTCGATTGGGATGGAGAGACGGTATTTTGCTGTTGGCTATTTATATTGGGTATATATATGACAGTATATAAAAAACCCAGCCGAAGCTAGGTTTTAATGAAAACTAAATGTTCAATAATTATTAAATTTTAGCAGTTTTAACTGTCTTAATAATTCTTGCAGCAATTTTGTATGGATCAGCGTTAGAAGCAGGACGTCTGTCTTCTAGCCAGCCTTTCCAGCCTTTTTCAACAGTCATAATTGGAATTCGAATCGAAGCGCCTCGATCTGAAACTCCGTAACTGAATTCATGAATAGACTGGGTTTCGTGTAGACCAGTCAATCGTTGGTCGTTGTATGCTCCATAAACCTCAATATGCTCTTTTACAACAGGTCGGAATGCTTCACAAATTTTCTCATACGTTTCTTTAGAACCACAAGTTCTAAGGGTGGTATTGGAGAAGTTAGCATGCATACCCGAACCGTTCCAGTCAGTAGCACCAAGCGGTTTTGGATGGTAATCGATAGCCAGACCGTAGTCTTCAGCCAATCGTTCTAATAAGTAACGCGCTACCCAAATCTGGTCTCCAGCTTCAGCAGCACCTTTAGCAAAAATTTGAAACTCCCATTGTCCAGGAGCTACCTCACCATTGGTTCCTTCAACGTTTAAACCAGCATCCAAGCAGATGTCTAAGTGACGATCCATGATTTCACGTCCGAATGAATTTTTTGCACCCACTGAGCAGTAGAACTGTCCTTGTGGTGTTTGATCTTTAGGAAAACCTAAAGGTAAATTTGTTTCTGGATCCCACAAGAAGTATTCTTGCTCGAAGCCGAACCAAAAATCATCATCATTGTCATCGATAGTTGCACGACCGTTTGAGGCGTGTGCAGAGCTATCCGCATTTAAAACCTCTGTCATAACCAAATACGCGTCTCTTCGAACGGGATCTGGATAAATAGCAACAGGTTTTAGTAAACAATCTGAAGAACCTCCTTCGGCTTGCAAAGTAGAACTTCCATCAAATGACCACATGGGGACTTCTTCCAATGTACCGCCGAAATCAGAAACAACTTTCGTTTTGCTTCGAAGATTCGCAGTAGGAGTATAACCGTCTAGCCAGATATATTCCAATTTTGATTTACTCATAATAATAGATTTTTGTAATTATTTAGGTTACAAATTTAATTTTTTTCTAGAACCTCTCAATATTATGGGGTAAAAAGTAATCAACTATTCTAAATTTTTATTAACACCCCATTTTTTTTTGGGTTATATTATGTTTAAAGCATTTATTTGTTTTTAAAATGATAATTTCATAAAACTCTACAAATATTCCGTCAAATACGTTAATTTTGCTTAGAATTTAAATCAAATTAAAAATCCTAAAACACAACCTATGGCCACCTTACGTTTCGAAGCTCTCAAAAAAGCCTTTCAAAAAAAACCTTTACAAATTGACTTTCCTATGAAAAAATCCAAACGTTTTGGTGAAAACGTTTTTGGAATTGAAACAATGCGTCAATACCTAACTAATGATGCATTGAATAGTGTAAAATCAGCCATTGATAAAGGCACTAAAATTACGCGCTCTGAAGCCGATCAGATAGCAACATCTCTAAAAGATTGGGCGCTGTCCAAAGGTGCCACTCATTATACACACTGGTTTCAACCCTTAACAGGTGCAACCGCCGAAAAACACGATGCCTTTTTTGATTTCACTCTTGATGGAACCGCTATTGAGAAATTTGAAGGAAGTCAATTGGTTCAACAAGAACCCGATGCTTCCAGTTTTCCACACGGTGGAATTAGAAATACTTTCGAGGCTAGAGGATATACCGCGTGGGATCCTACCTCTCCAGCTTTTATTTATGGAACTACGCTTTGTATTCCGACTGTTTTTGTTTCTTACACAGGCGAGGCCTTGGATTACAAAACTCCATTACTTCGTGCCTTACAAGTTGTGGATCAAGCTGCAACAGGAGTCGCAAAATATTTTGATAAAAATGTAACCAAAGTGATTTCAACCTTGGGTTGGGAACAAGAGTATTTTTTAATTGACAAAGACCTAGCACTTACCCGTCCCGATATTATGTTGTCTGGCAGAACCTTATTGGGTCACTCGCCAGCCAAAGGTCAACAACTTGACGATCACTATTTTGGATCCATTCCTAGCCGAGCACTTGCTTTTATGAGAGAACTCGAAGAAGAGTCCCTGCTTCTAGGAATTCCTGTCAAAACACGACACAACGAAGTAGCTCCTAACCAATTTGAGTTGGCGCCTATTTTTGAGGAAGCCAATTTGGCAGTTGACCACAACTCCCTTTTGATGGATATTATGGGGAAAATTGCTAGCAAGCATAGTTTTAAAATTTTACTTCACGAAAAACCCTTTGAAGGTATCAACGGTTCTGGAAAACACAACAATTGGTCGCTTTCTACCGACACAGGTGTAAACCTACTCAGCCCTGGAAAAACTCCGATGAGCAATCTTCAGTTTTTGACCTTTTTTGTGAATACAATCAAAGCTGTTCAGGACAACGAGGAGTTGCTGCGCGCCACTATTGCTAGTGCAGGAAACGACCATCGATTGGGGGCTAACGAAGCTCCGCCAGCCATTATTTCGGTATTTATTGGTCAACAACTTTCCAAAGTGCTGAACAACCTAGAAAACGTATCCAAAGGAAAATTATCTCCCAAAGAAAAAACCGATTTAAAATTAAATGTTGTCGGTAAAATTCCGGAAATATTATTAGACAATACTGACAGAAACAGAACTTCTCCTTTTGCATTTACTGGAAATAAGTTTGAATTTAGAGCCGTTGGATCTTCGGCCAATTGTGCCAATCCAATGACAGTTCTTAACACCATTGTTGCCAAACAGCTCATAGACTTTAAAAAGGAAGTGGATGGTCTCGTTAAAACAAAAAAACTCAAAAAAGACGATGCTATTTTCAATGTGATTCGTGAGTACATCAAAAGCTCCAAAAAAATCCTTTTTGAAGGTGATGGATACAGCGACGATTGGGAAAAGGAAGCCATGAAAAGAGGCTTGAGTAACAACCGAAAAACTCCAGAAGCTCTCAAAGCAAAAGTTTCAAAAAAGAACATTGCGCTTTTTGAGTCAATGGGTGTTATGAATGCTGTAGAGTCTCATGCACGTTATGAAATCGAACTTGAAGAGTATTTGATGCGTATTCAAATTGAGGGAAGAGTCTTGGGTGATATTGCCCGAAATCATGTCATTCCAACTGCAGTTCGCTATCAAAACACCTTGATTGAAAACGTCAAAGGATTGAAAGATATTTACGACAAAGACTATAAAAAACATGCCAGTGAGCAAATGGAATTGATCGAGAAAATATCCGACCACATTGCCAATATCAATCGAGGAGTTACCGATATGATCAATGCTCGTAAAAAAACCAATTCTATGAAAAACATAGAGCAAAAGGCACAGAGTTATTGTTACGATGTGAGACCTTTGTTTGACGTAATTCGATACCATTGTGATAAACTGGAACTAATGGTTGACGACGAACTATGGTCGCTTACCAAATACCGCGAATTGTTATTTATGCGATAGATTTTTTGCAAACGTTTTCTTTTCATCTTCTTAAAAGGTATCTTTGAGCTCAAATTCAATTTATGAGTTCTGAAGTAAGCAAAAGATACAGCCAACGAGGAGTTTCTGCAAGCAAAGAAGACGTTCACAATGCGATTAAAAATATCGATAAGGGGCTTTTTCCAAAAGCCTTTTGCAAAATTGTTCCCGATACATTAACGAACGACGATGCATATTGTTTGGTCATGCATGCCGATGGCGCAGGGACCAAGTCATCACTTGCTTATGTGTATTGGAAAGAAACTGGTGATTTGTCTGTTTGGAAAGGGGTTGCGCAAGATGCCTTGATCATGAATATTGACGATTTGTTGTGTGTGGGTGTTACCGATCAAATTTTATTGTCTTCAACCATTGGAAGAAATAAAAACAATATTCCAGGGGAAGTCATTGGAGCCATTATTGAAGGCACCGAATCTTTGATTGACGAGTTGCGCTCTTTTGGAGTGAACATTCACTCCACGGGAGGTGAAACTGCTGATGTGGGTGATCTTGTAAGAACCATTATTGTAGATTCTACCGTAACTGCTCGCATCAAAAGAAGCAAGGTGATCGACAATGCAAATATTCAAGAAGGTGATGTGATCGTTGGCCTAGCATCGTTTGGTCAAGCGACCTATGAATCTGAATACAATGGAGGAATGGGAAGTAATGGGCTTACTTCGGCTCGACACGATGTTTTTGGAAATGAATTGGCCCAAAAATACCCTGAAAGCTTCGATCCAAGTGTTCCTTCAGATTTGGTTTATTCGGGCAGTATGAATTTGTTAGACACGGTTCATGATGTTCCCTTAGATGCGGGAAAATTAGTGCTTTCACCAACACGAACATATGCTCCAATTATCAAAAAAATACTATCCCAATTCACAAATTCCGATATTCATGGAATGGTTCATTGCAGCGGTGGAGCTCAAACGAAAATATTACATTTTTTAGGAGATAATTTACACGTTATTAAAGACAACCTTTTTGATGTTCCTCCATTATTTCAACTCATCCAAGAGCAATCCCAGACCCAATGGAAAGAAATGTATCAGGTGTTTAATATGGGACATCGAATGGAGTTGTATGTCAACCCCTCGATAGCAGAAGCCTTGATTGCTATTTCCAAAGAGTTCAATGTAGAGGCTCAAATTGTTGGAAAAGTAGTTGCTTCTGACACCAAAAAATTAACCATTCACAGTCCTAACGGGATTTTTGAATATTAACAGTTTCAAACGATTCGGTCAAAAAGCCTATTTTTGTAAATAGAATTCGCCCACTAAAGTATGTTAGAAAAATTACAAATTGTTCAACAGCGTTTCGATGAAGTCTCGGATTTAATCATTCAGCCCGATATTATATCGGATCAAAAGCGTTATGTTCAACTCAACAAAGAATACAAAGACTTAAGTACTTTGGTTGAGAAAAAGAAGCATTACGAAAGCTTATTAGCCAACATTGCTGAAGGACAAGAAATTATTGCCGATGGAAGCGATGCTGAAATGACGGAAATGGCAAAACTCCAAATCGATGAATCCAAAGAAGAAATTCTTGTTTTGGAAGAAGAAATACGAGTTCTCCTTATCCCAAAAGATCCCGAAGACAGCAAAAACGTGGTCATGGAATTGCGTGCTGGAACGGGCGGAGATGAAGCCAGTATTTTTGCAGGAGATTTGTTTAGAATGTACACCAAATACTGCGAAAGCAAAGGTTGGAAAGTCAATTTGGTAGATATGAGTGAAGGAACTGCTGGCGGATTTAAGGAAGTTATTTTTGAAGTATCAGGAACGGATGTTTATGGAACTCTAAAATTCGAAGCAGGTGTTCACAGGGTTCAACGTGTACCCCAAACTGAAACTCAAGGACGAGTTCATACCAGCGCTGCTTCTGTAATTGTGCTGCCCGAAGCCGAAGAGTTTGACGTTGAGCTTGATATGAGTGAAGTGCGAATAGAACGAACCACTTCAACAGGCCCAGGAGGACAATCAGTCAACACAACCTATTCGGCAATTAAATTACATCACGAACCTACAGGGATGATTGTGAGTTGTCAAGATCAAAAATCTTCGCATAAAAATTTAGAAAAAGCACTCAAAGTTTTGCGTTCTCGATTGTACGAAATAGAGCTAGCCAAAAAACAAGCTGCAGATTCGGAAAAGCGCAAAGGCATGGTTTCTTCTGGTGATCGTTCGGCTAAAATCCGCACCTACAATTACCCGCAAGGAAGGGTGACGGATCATCGAATTGGCCTTACGCTATACGATCTTCAAAACATTATCAATGGAGATATTCAAAAAATCATCGACGAGCTAGAGTTGGTTTATAATACTGAAAAGTTGAAAGAATCTGGAGAAGTGTTTTAAGCAAAAATAAGTATGAAAACAACGAGTATTGTTGAGCAAATTCAAATTAAAAAATCTTTCCTGTGCATTGGATTGGATACCGATAAGGACAAAATTCCATCGCATTTGCTTTTAGAGGAAGACCCTATTTTTTCATTCAACAAACAAATTATTGATGCTGCGCAACACCTTGCAGTTGCTATTAAAATAAACACGGCTTTTTATGAAGCCTATGGCGTTCAGGGCTGGATGTCTTTGGAGAAAACCGTTCGTTATATTAAAGAACATTATCCCGACATTTTCACCATTGCAGACGCCAAACGTGGAGATATTGGAAACACCTCATTGCGATACGCTAAGGCATTTTACGAAGCGCTTCCATTCGACTCGATTACCGTAGCGCCTTATATGGGCGAAGATTCTGTAGCCCCTTTTTTGAGTGTGGAAGACAAGCACACCATTTTGTTGGCGCTTACTTCCAACAAAGGAGCGTTTGATTTTCAAACACAAAAATGTGGAGAAAAAGAGCTATACAAATCGGTTATTGAAACAGCTAGTGGCTGGGAACATTCCGACCGATTGATGTATGTGGTAGGAGCTACCAAGGCAGTTTTTTTATCTGATATTAGAACGTTGATTCCAAACAGTTTTTTGTTGGTTCCAGGAGTAGGAGCACAGGGAGGAAGTTTGGAGGAAGTATATCGGCACGGTTCCAATGACAAAGTAGGATTGTTGGTCAATTCTTCCCGAGGAATCATCTATGCGAGCGATCAAAAAGATTTTGCATCAGCCGCTATGGATGCTGCACAAAAAATTCAAATTCAAATGGCGAAATTGTTAGCATGTTAAATTATACGTTATACAAGCACGATTCCTCTGAGGAGTGGGTCACTTTTGTTCATGGGGCAGGGGGGAGTTCTTCTATTTGGTTTAAACAAATCAGAGAGTATTCCAAACAATACAACGTTTTGTTATTAGATTTGCGAGGGCATGGTGATTCTGTTATTTCGACTCCTAATAACCCTTTTGATCAAAAATATACATTTGAATCCATTGCCAAGGATATTCTTCAGGTGTTGGATTTTGAGCAAATTCAGAAATCACATTTTGTTGGAATTTCATTGGGGACTATACTTATTCGCCAACTGGCAGAAATGTCTCCTGAGCGTGTTCAAAGCATGATTTTAGGCGGAGCGATTATCAAGCTCAACTTTCGTTCTCAGTTTTTAATGCGCGTAGGAAATTTGTTCAAATCAATAGTGCCTTATATTTGGATTTACAAGTTTTTTGCTTTTATCATTATGCCCAATAAAAATCACAAAGAGTCTCGTTTGCTATTCATCAATGAAGCCAAAAAGTTGTACCAAAAAGAGTTCATAAGATGGTTCAAGCTTACTACCGAAATCAATCCTGTTCTAAAATGGTTCCGACAAGTTGATGTGAAAATTCCAACATTGTATGTGATGGGAGAGGAAGATTATATGTTTTTGCCCTCTGTACAGCATGTGGTGCTCAAACATACCACTTCTCGTTTAGTGGTTGTTCCCAATTGCGGTCATGTAGTCAATGTAGAACAACCGGTTCACTTCAATCAGCTTACTTTGAAGTTTCTCAAAAAACAAATTCAATAAACGTTATGAGAAGATGATGGTTTTGTTGTTGTAAACCATTACTTTTCTTTCGGTATGAAGTTTAACAGCCCTAGAAAACACTATTTTTTCTAAATCACGCCCTTTAAGAATGAGATCATCAATCCTGTGAGTGTGGCTTACACGGGCAATGTCTTGTTCAATAATGGGACCAGCATCGAGTTCTTCGGTGACGTAATGGCTGGTAGCGCCAATAATTTTTACACCTCTTTCGTAAGCGGAGTGATAGGGTTTTGCTCCCGGAAATGCTGGAAGAAACGAATGGTGAATATTGATGATTTTGTGCGTATATTCTTTAATTAAAAGAGGAGAAACGATTTGCATATAGCGTGCTAGTACGATAAAATCAATTTCGTGTTTCTGTAATAATTTGAGCTGCTCTTTTTCTGCATGAGCTTTGGTCTCTTTGGTAACTGGAATGTGAAAAAACGGAATGTCAAATTTTGCTGCTATAGGTGCAAGATCCTTGTGATTGCTAATGATAAACGGGATTTCAACAAATAGCTCCCCCGATTGATATCTTCCGAGTAAATCATATAGACAATGATCGTATTTGGATACAAATACTGCTATTTTAGGTTTTATATCGGTAGGGTAAAGCTGCACAGACATATTGAACTGCATCCCCAAGGTATTGTTGAAGTCAGTGTTAAAGCTATCTAGTGAAAATGAAGTTTTTTCAAACACACTTTCCAGTCTCATAAAAAACGCATCATGCGTTTGGTCTACATATTGGTCTATATAGACAATGTTTCCATGATTTTGATGGATAAAATTGGTGATAGCTGCTATGATTCCTTGTTGGTCTTTGCAGTGAATCAAAATTGTAATCGTACTCATGAATGATGGTTTATATCAAAAATAATGTAAAATGAATCAGTATCTTCATTTGTCGGTAATTATTTCGCAATTTTTTTAAAATAAAATAAAAAAAACCACCAAAGCATAATTTTGGTGGTTTTTGAATATATAATCAAAAAAATTAATTGACCCTAAAATCTGCGTATGCATCCATTCCATGCTCAGCAAGATCAAGTCCATTCATTTCTTCTTCTTTATCGACACGCAAACCGCAAATAGCTGTTACGATTTTGATCAATATGATTGCCATAATTACGCTAAATGCACCAATGATTCCTACACCAGCCAATTGCGTCATAAATTGGTCGAAACCAGCTTTGTCTCCAAACAATCCTACGGCCAACGTTCCCCACATTCCGCAGAACAAGTGAACAGCAATGGCTCCAACAGGATCATCAAGTTTGACACGATCGAGAAGAGAAACACTTAGTACCACCACAATTCCACCAATAGCACCAATTATAATAGCATCAGTTGGTCCCATTAGGTCAGCTCCAGCAGTAATACTAACAAGACCTCCCAAAATACCGTTCATAAACATAGTGAGGTCATAGTTTTTATACAATGTATTCGAAAAAATAGCTCCACCAACACCTCCAGCAGCAGCAGCCAAACAGGTGGTTACTAGAGTCAGTGATGTTAATGCAGGATCAGCAGAAAGAACCGACCCGCCATTAAATCCAAACCATCCTAGCCAAAGAATAAGTACACCTGCAGAAGCAAGCGGTAAGTTGTGTCCAGGCAATGCCATGGATTTTCCATCAGCACTAAATTTTCCAATTCTAGCTCCTAGGAAATAAACAACAACTAAGGCAGCCCATCCTCCTACAGAGTGAACTAAAGTTGAGCCTGCAAAGTCATAGAATCCCCATCCGTCAAGAAATCCAGCACCCCATTTCCATGATCCTACAATAGGATAAACAATACCCACATAGAGCACAGCAAATAGCATAAAGCTAGAAAGTTTGATACGCTCAGCAACGGCACCAGAAACAATGGTAGCGGCAGTTGCAGCAAACATTCCTTGAAACAAGAAGTCTGTCCAGTAGGTGTATCCCTCACTGTATGCCAAATCTAGATTACCATCTACTAATGGCGCAGAAAGTCCAAACAAATCAAAAAAGTAATCGGGAATAATTCCGCCGATAAAACTTCCAGGATACATGAGATTGAATCCAACAAAACAGTAGATAAGAAGTCCCGCTGTGATTACAAAAAAGTTTTTGAATAAAATATTGATGGTATTTTTTTGACGTGTAAGTCCAATTTCTAAAAGAGAAAAACCTAAATGCATAAAAAACACCAAGGCTGTACAGACCATCATCCATACATTATTAGTTGTTAGTATTTCAATATTCATAATATTATAATTCTATTGTTTAGTTTAAAGTTGAATTTCCAGATTCTCCTGTTCGGATTCTGTACGCTTGCTCTATGGAAGAGACGAATATTTTACCGTCACCTACTTTTCCAGTAGCTGCAGCACTTATAATAGCCTTAACGGTTCTTTCTTCGAATTCTTCGGAGACTACAATAGACAGGTGTCTGCGCTGTATGTCGCTGGTGCTATACGTGATACCCCGATAGACATGTCCTTCTTTTTCATTTCCAACTCCAGTGACATCCCAGTAGCTGAAAAAATTAACTTCAACTTGGTGCAGAGCCTTTTTGACGTCCCCAAATTGAGATTTTCTAATGATTGCTTCGATTTTTTTCATATTTGAACTATTTTATGTTACAAAAGTAATTAAACTGAGATATACCCCATACTTTTTAGGGTTAAATATTAAAAATTTTATTAAATATATTTTTTTACCCCTAAAAAAATAGGGATGATTAAATTATAAAGTAATTTATTGAGCATTTAACAAAAAAAACCCGATGAATTTCTCCATCGGGCTCTCACAAAAACAACTAAATATGAAAATATATATAATAAAATTATTGTTTGTTGTGTTTAGAAGCTTCTTTTGAATCCTATGAATGCGATTTCTTGTTCAAGATTGACTAGGAACGATTCAAAGGTTGGAGAGGTTAATAAACACATCCTATAACTATAGTTAATTAGAACGAGTAGATTGCAGCTAAAACGAATGAAGATAGGCTATCTGTATCGCCATCGGCATCTACATAAAACTTTTCTGAAGCCGTATCTATTCTAAATTCTGGTTTCAATGTAAAGTTTCCAGAAGAATAACTTCCTGTGATAGTTATGGAAGTGTTGTCTCCATCACCAAAAGCACCTAAACTACCGTTTTCAGTAAAGGCCTCGTATCTTGCGCCAAGAGCGAAACTATCCGAAAAAGAATACTGTGGATAAAGTGCAACGCCAGAGAATTCAATTGTGTCATCCTCAAAAGAAGTTGCGTTTACTCCCAAATAGAAGCTATCAGTAATATCAATTCCACCGGTAAAGTCTATTTGTGTAACGCTTGTGTCACCACCAGATAAGAAGTTGATGTATTGTCCGTAAAGGCCTAACTGTGCTCCAAACATATAGTCTTCATCCATTGGTTGAGATTCAGTTTGATCAGTGCTGTTAAATACACCTAACATCATGGACACATCATCAGTTATAGAGACATCAGCTTTTAACCCTGTGTGTGAAAAAGGACCGTACGAAAACATGTAGGATGTAGAGTAGTTAAAATTTGCAGCAGGTGAAATCACCTCATACCCTAAGAATGTGTTGAAGTTACCCAAAGTAAGCGTTAATTTTTCGCTTACGTTATAATAAACGTATAATTGATTAACGATACTTGATGATCCTGTAGAATTAAATACAGCATCGGCACCTCGTGGACCGTAGACTAAATCAGCAACAAATCCATGCTTTTCTCCTTCGTAAGACAAAATAACGTTTGCCATTCCAAGAGCAAAACCAGAAAGGTTTGCAAATGAAGTTCCCGGAGCATACTCACTACTTCTGAAGTAGGTATCAACGGTTCCTGACACACTAAATGTTGGTGCTTCTTGCGCTTCAGCTTCTTGTGCTTTAGCTTCTTCGGTGCTAATTACTGTAAAAGCTACTGTCAGTGCCAATACAAATAATAAGCTTTTGTTTGTTAATTGTTTCATAATTTAAAATTTAAAATGGTTTAATGATATTTAATTGTTAGATTTATTTTAATTATTCTCGAATTCTTTTTCCAGCATAAGCAATAGAGCCGTGTTCTGAGATATCCAGACCAGCTAATTCTTCCTCTTCAGAAACTCGTAGTCCGATAGTTTTCTTGAGGATAAAGAAGAATATGAGAGATAAAATAGTGGCCCATAATCCGTAAGCCAATACTCCAATGGCTTGAATTCCAAGTTGGTCAAATCCACCACCGTTGAAAACTCCAATACCAGCATCTCCGTCAACTCCCCAAAGTCCGATAACGAGTGTTCCCCATGCACCGGCAACACCGTGTACAGAAGCAGCACCTACTGCATCGTCAATTTTGAGTTTTTTGTCAATAAATTCAATCGCAAATACTACGATCACACCACCAATAAATCCAGCAGCTACAGATCCTATTTCAGTCATATTACCGCAACCAGCAGTAATACTTACAAGTCCAGCAAGAGCACCGTTGAGTGTCATTGATAGGTTGGGTTTACCGTCTTTAAACCATGTTAAGAACAAGGCGCCGATTGCACCGGCAGCGGCAGCTAAGTTGGTTACAAGAACAACAGTTGAAGCTCCTATAGCATCATCACCACCCCAAGCGAGTTGAGATCCACCATTAAAACCAAACCACCCTAACCAAAGGATAAAAACTCCGAGTGTAGCTAATAATTGGTTGTGACCTGGTAAAGCTTGAGATTCACCTTTAATGTATTTACCAATTCGAGGACCTACCATCCAAGCGGCAACTAATGCAGCCCATCCACCTACAGAGTGAACAATAGACGATCCAGCAAAATCAATAAATTCAGCATCACCGATAGTGTTTAACCATCCGCCATTCCATTCCCATCCACCTGCAACAGGATAAATGAAAGCAGTCATAACTACTGTAAATACAGCATAAGTAGTGTACTTTGTTCTACCTGCTATGGCTCCAGAAACAATGGTTGCTGCTGTTGCGGCAAATACTGTTTGGAAAAACAAATCTGCTGACCCCTGAGAAAAAATGAAATCTCCCCAGTGCCAGAAGCCGTTTCCTGGTCCGTACATAAGTGAGTAACCCACAAACCAAAATGAAAGCGATCCTACTGAAATATCAAGGATGTTTTTCATAGCAATGTTTACTGCGTTTTTGGAATCAGTCATTCCTGATTCAACCAACGTGAATCCTGCTTGCATAAAAAAGACAAGAATACCGGACAATAACATCCAAAGCATTCCCATGTCACCTTCTATGGCTGCTGTGTCTTGAATTGCAAGAGGCAGACTAGATAAAAATGTGTTTAACATAATGAATTAGGTTTAAATTATTTGTCAA
>Ga0213869_10001446_pt1 | contig 17798 bp, 15 predicted proteins | sample PICome_10_FD_160083 | JGI IMG/M metagenome (GOLD analysis project Ga0213869, IMG submission 160083) | Coastal seawater microbial communities near Pivers Island, North Carolina, United States - PICO132 | ecosystem: Environmental > Aquatic > Marine > Coastal | place: USA: North Carolina...
TAAAAAGGTGCGTAAGGATAGCAGAAAGCAAAGCGCAGAAAAATCTGCGCTACAAGCTTTTACTAAAGATTCGTGACTGGCGCTGGTAGTTATACAGCGATTGTTTTTCGGCGGGCAGCTCACTGAGTTCGGCCTCTGAAAAACCCTGCTCCCTAAACCAATGGGCAGTTTGGGTTGTCAGCACAAAGAGTTTTTTCAAGCCGCTGTCAGTGGCATCTTTTTCCAGGCAGTTGAGCAGTCGCGAAGCAATCCCCTGATTGTGAAACTCAGGATGGGTCGCAACACAGGCCAGCTCACCGGCATCGCTGTTGCCAATTGGATAGAGCGCGGCACAGCCGAGCAGGGTTCCCTCTGGATGCACAACCACTGTAAATCGCGAGATCTCGGTCTCCAGCAATTCACGGGAGCGTTTAACCAGGATGCCCTGATGTTCAAGTGGTGAAATAAGATCGAGAATACCACCGACATCATCAATATTGGCCGGCCTGATCACTTCCGAGTGATCTTTCATAATGAGCGTGCCACAGCCCTCGCGGGTAAATAACTCACGCAGCAGAGTGCCGTCGTCGTCACAGCCAACCAGATGCACACGATCGACACCGTTGCGGCAGGCCTGATAGGCCGAGGCCATCAACCAATAAGTCGAGGATTCATCGCCATCAACCTTTTTAAGGTTAGCTTTGAGGTCGGCTACCTCGGGCAGGGATAAACTGCGCAGCAGATTATTTTCTGCATCGAGAATGCCCGATGCACCAGTCACCAAAACCAGTTTCTCAGCATTCAGGGCAATAGCCGCCTGGGTGGCGACATCCTGATAGGCTAGATTAAAGGCCTCGCCAGTCGGCGAAAAGCCAATCGAAGACATCAGTACCAGAGCACCGTCTTCCAGCTGATCCTGAATAGCTGCTGTATCTATACGGCGGATCTCTCCGGCGCGCTGAAAATCGACACCATCGCGAACACCCACCGGTTTAGCAGTAATAAAGTTACCGCCGATCACGCGCACTCGCGCACCGTGCATCGGTGAGTTGGGCAGCCCCATAGAGAGCGCCGACTCAATTTGAAACCTTGTCCAGCCAACCGCTTCTTTAACGCAGTTCATTGTCTCCGCGTCGGTAATTCGCACCTGCTGGGAAAAAGTCGTCTGCAACCCCGCCGCTTCGAGGCGCTGATCTATCTGTGGTCGCGCGCCATGGACAAGCACTATATGCGCGCCAAGGCTCTGCATCAGCGCAATATCGTGAATAATGCTGTGGAAGTTTTCGTGGCATACGGCATCGCCACTCAGTGCGATAACAAAGGTTTTACCCCTGTGCGCATGAATGTAGGGCGAGGTCTCACGAAAAAATTGTACGTAGTTATTAGTTGTCATGGCGCGATTATAAGCAAGAGTGGCCAATAAGTTGAGATAAAAAATTAATCGTTGGTTGAACTCGGTCCAGCGGCAGGAATTCGTTCGGCTGATGAGCCACATCAATATCGCCGGGACCCAGCACCACCACATCCATTCCCAGCTCTTGCAGATAGGGGGCTTCGGTTGCAAAAGCCACGGATTCCCCACGATGACCGGTAAGCTTTTCACAGAGTGCAACAATCTCGGAATGCTCATCGCTACAAAATGGCGGCACTATCAGTTTCTCCAGCTTCCAGTCCATCTTGTCCGCTTGAGCGGTCTTTGCAATCTCCCGTTCGATATCCTTTTGCAACTGTTGCAGATCCATACCTGGCAGCGGGCGAATCTCAAAGGCCAGAAAGCAGTGGCCGCAGATTCGATTGGCATTATCGCCGCCCTGAATACAGCCCAAATTAAGCGTCGGGTGATCGATTAAAAATCCCGGATGCTTCTGCTGTTTCATACGATCGCGCATGGCCATCAACTGGCCGAGAATACGCTGCATAGATTCCATGGCATTGTTGCCCAGCGCGGGATTGCTGGAGTGGCCAGATTTGCCGGTAATCGTCAGCTTCTCAATCATAATGCCCTTGTGCATTTTCACCGGGCGATTATTGGTGGGTTCGCCAATTAATGCACTGCGCGCAATCGGTTTGCCAGCGCTGACCAGAGCCTTAGCACCGGACATCGAAGACTCTTCATCGGCGGTGGCGAGAATAATCAACGGCTGTTTTAAATTTTTATCAGGCAGAGATTTAAATGCCTCGATAGCCAGAGGGAAGAAACCTTTCATATCGCAGCTGCCCAGACCGTACCAGCGATTGTCGCGTTCAGTTAGCTGGAAAGGATTGCTCTGCCACAGAGCCTCATCACAGGGAACTGTATCTGTATGGCCAGCCAGCACCAGGCCGCCGGGGCCACTGCCAAAGGTGGCGATAAGATTGGCCTTATTATTGCCGAGATCCATAACTTCTATAGCAAAACCCAGCTCGCGCAAAGTATTTGCCAGCAGATCGATTACTTCGCGATTACCCTGATCAATTGACGGATTGATACTGCTGATCGAATTGCAGTGAATAATGCGGGCCAGTAAATCGGTAAGTTCCATGTGTTACTCGACGGTATGTGTTCAGTAATAAGGTAATGGTCAATGAGTGTAGCGTATAGAGTAATTTCTGCTACCCCCAGTGATAATTCGGACTAGAATCTAATGATAGTAAGGATCGAATAACAACAGGAGTTGAGAATGAATGAGGCGCTGGCAAAGGGACGCTGTATAGATCTGGGCGGAGTTCTAAAAGATCTGGCTCGCGATGGAATACTCAGTCGAGCAGATGCCGCAGATATAGCCGGTGCCCGCCGCAGTCGCGACGAAGCCCTGCTCCACCCCCTCGAGATTATTGTCGCCAAGCAGCTGCAGCATGCCAGCGATGGCAGACCTCTGACCCTTGAGCTGTTGTGCCAGTGGCTGGCGGATAAGGCGGCACTGCAATTGGCTCATATTGATCCTTTAAAAATTAATGTGCCGGCAGTCACCGCGGTGATGTCTTTTGCCTACGCTAAGCGCTTCGGCATTCTGTGTATTGAAGTCAGTCGTGAAGAGCTGGTTATCGCCACCATGGAGCCCTACGACAACAGCTGGATTGAAAGCCTTGAGCAGACCTCAAGACGCACAATTCGCCGAGTGATCGCCAGCCCCGCCGATATTAAAAAATACAGCCTCGAATTTTATTCACTGGCCAATTCAGTGTTTGGCGCCGGTTCCTCGACCGCAACCAATGCTGGAATTTCAAACTTTGAACAGTTGCTGGAAGTGGGCAAGCTCAAAGATGCCGACGCCCAGGATCAGCATATAGTGAATATTGTCGACTGGCTGTTGCAGTACGCCTTTGAACAGCGCGCCAGTGATATTCATCTCGAACCGCGCCGCGGCAAGGGCAAGGTGCGGTTTAGAATTGATGGTGTACTGCATCTGGTCTACGAACTGCCGGACAATGTAATGACCGCCATGATCAGCCGCCTGAAAATCCTTGGGCGCATGGATGTCGCCGAAAAGCGCCGCCCCCAGGATGGCCGTATCAAAACCAAAGCACCCAATGCCAGTGAAGTGGAGCTGCGGCTCTCAACCATGCCCACCGCCTTTGGTGAAAAACTGGTTATGCGGATCTTTGATCCGGATGTTCTATTGCGCAGTTTCTCCCAGCTGGGGCTAGTGGCTGAGGATTATCAGCAGTGGCAGTCAATGATCAAACGCGCCCATGGTATTGTCCTGGTTACCGGGCCCACCGGCTCGGGTAAAACCACCACCCTCTATTCGACCCTGCGACAGCTAGCCACCGACAGCGTCAATGTCAGCACCATCGAAGATCCTATCGAAATGGTCGTCGATGCCTTTAATCAGAGCCAGATTCAGCCAGCCATTGAGTTTGATTTTGCCGCGGGAATTCGCACCCTGATGCGCCAGGACCCGGATATTATTATGGTTGGCGAGATCCGCGATCGGGCAACTGCAGAGATGGCTGTTCAGGCAGCATTGACCGGCCATCTTGTGCTCTCGACACTGCATACCAACGATGCGCCCACGGCCATTAGCCGACTTTTGGATCTGGGTATGCCGGCACATCTAATTAAAGCCACATTGAATGGCGTAATGGCTCAGCGGTTGGTCAGGACACTCTGCCCAGACTGTCGCAGCGAAGTACAATGTGACCCGGAAGCCTGGCATCAGCTTGCCGGGGACTGCAAAATGCCCAAAGCTGTATTTCAGCCAGTGGGTTGTCTGGAGTGTCGCAACACTGGATACTTGGGGCGTGAAGGCATCTATGAGATTATGCCGGTAACTAATGATTTACTCGGCCATATTAGTGCCGAATCAGATATTCAGCAGCTGCGCGATGCTGCCGTATCCCAGGGAATGAAAACCCTGCGTATGGCCGGTGCGCAAAAAGTGGCGGCTGGAATCACCTCTATTGCAGAGGTATTGCGCGTTACCCCGGAGCTGGGAGCTCGCCGTCCAACAGGCACCCAGCCAGTTAATGATAATGATTAATTATTTGAGACCCTTTTATGTCGAGGACTTTTCCAGCGCTGATTACAGCGAAATATCAGCGATACCTCGAAGGCTTTCAAGCTGCCCATTCTGATCCTGCATGGCTCTCCAGCCTGCTTGATAACAACCCAAAATACCCTCTATTTGCAGAGCATTTACAGTTGCTATGGGGCTGTAGTGACTTTATCGGTCAGCAGTGCCAGCTACACCCCATGGAATTTCAGGCGCTGGTTGAAAGCGGCGATCTGCAGCGCAGCTACTCCCCGGATGAGTACCTAAAGCGTATAGAGCAGCTTCTTGAAAGCGATTGCAGTGAAGAGCAACTCAGTCAGCAGTTGCGACTGTTTCGCCGCCGCGAATTAATCCGTATTATCTGGCGGGATTTTAGCCGTCAGGCACCGCTGTTGGAGACCACCGCCGATATGACCGCGATGGCCGAGGCGGCTATCAATGTATCTCTCACAGTGTTGCACCGAGTCACCTGCGAAGAGCTGGGGGCACCCTGCCGTGAAGAGTCTGAAAATGCCGGCACAGAGAATCAAACTGAACAGCATATGCTGGTTGTGGCCATGGGCAAGATGGGCGCCCGCGAACTGAATATATCCTCTGATATAGACCTTATATTCGCTTACCCGAGAAAAGGCGAAACCCGGCGACCGGCATCTGCTGCCCGAACGAAAACCGTCTCCAACCAGGAATTTTTTACCCGCCTGGGCCAAAAGCTGATTGCCGCACTGGACAGCAAAACCGTCGATGGGTTTGTCTTTAGAGTGGATATGCGCCTGCGACCCTACGGCCAGAGTGGCGCACTGGCGCTGAGTTTTGATGCCCTTGAAGAGTACTACCAGACCCAGGGTCGCGAGTGGGAGCGCTTCGCCATGGTCAAGGCTCGAGCCGTGGCTGGCAGACAGGTGGATCGGGATTACCTGGATACTATTTTGCGCCCCTTCACCTATCGAAAGTATCTCGACTTTGGTGCTATCGAGGCACTGCGTGATTTAAAGATAACCATCGATCGGGAAGTCCAGCGCAAGGGCATGCAGAGCGATATTAAGCTCGGCCCCGGCGGTATTCGCGAAGTGGAATTTATCGCTCAGGCATTCCAGCTAATACGCGGCGGCCGCAACAGCGATCTGCAGACCCAATCCCTCTATCAGGCGCTGCAGCAACTGGCTGTGGATGAGGTTTTGGTCCCTGAAGATATCAATGGTCTGTGGCAGGCCTATATGTTCTTGCGCAATACCGAGCACGCCCTGCAGGGCATAGCCGACAGGCAGACCCAGCAGCTGCCCGAGGATGAACTTGGTCAGCAGCGAGTCGCAACCATTTTGAATTTCGAACATTGGCAGGCTTTTGATCGGTGTCTGCAACAGCATCGCCAGCATGTTAAGAAAATCTTTGCCGATATCTTTGCCGACCCCGAGCTTGAGGATAGCGGAGATGCCAGCGTCAGTGACGATAACCAAAACTGGTTGCTGCAGTTGGATATCACAGAGATACAAAGCCAATTGGAGGATCTCGGATATATCCAGGCGCAAAGCATTGCCCGGGAACTCCATACACTATTCCAGAGCAGGGCGGTGTTGGCCCTGGATGCCGAGCCACGCAATCGTTTCGATCGACTGACGCCCAAGTTGATTGCGGCCTGCGCCACAGCCAGCAATAACAGTATTACCCTGAGTCGGGTACTCAGTCTTATTCAGGCGGTATTGCGCCGCAGCGCCTATCTGGCCCTGCTCGGTGAAAACCCGAAAGCACTTCAGCAGCTGGTTTTACTCTGTGAGCGCAGCAGCTGGGTGGCCGATCAGTTAACCGCCTATCCCGCGTTGCTTGATGAATTGCTTGATCCGCGGGCCCTTTACACCGCGCCTGATAAAGAGCTTCTGGAGGATCATCTGCGCCAGCATATGTTGCGTGTGCCAGACGATGACCTTGAGCAGCAGATGGATATTATTCGCTACTTTGTCCGCTCCTATACCCTGCGCGTAGCCGCCTGTGAGTTAACCGGTGTTATGCCGCTGATGCAGGTCAGTGACTACCTGACCTGGCTTGCCGAAGTGGTTATTGAGCACACGGTAAATATTTCCTGGAAGCATTTGACTGATCAGTATGGGCAGCCCCAGGGCGCTGATGGAAAAGTTCCGGGCTTTATCGTGGTTGCTTACGGAAAGATGGGCGGTATTGAGCTCGGCTATAAATCCGATCTTGATCTGGTGTTTTTATATAATGGCGGTGCGGCGCAGAACTCTTTAGGAAACAGCTCTTCAGTAAAAGCCTGCACTAGCGGACCGCGGGTCATCGACAACAGCACATTCTTCGCGCGTCTCGGCCAGCGAATTATTCATATACTGTCGACGGTTACCCCCTCCGGTGCCGCCTATGAAATTGATATGCGTCTGCGGCCCTCGGGAAACTCCGGCATGCTGGTCTCTTCCCTTACCGCCTTTGAAAAGTATCAGCAGGAGGATGCCTGGACTTGGGAGCACCAGGCGCTGGTGCGGGCACGAGTCGTTGCCGGTGACAAAGAGCTGGGCCAGGCATTTGATAGGGTGCGAAAAAGCGTTCTTGAACAATATCGCTCTGAGCAATCCCTGCGCACTGAAGTGGTAGAAATGCGTGAAAAAATGCGCAAACACCTGGGGCGAGCGACAAAAGATGGCAAATTCTCCCTTAAGCAAGGTATCGGAGGTATCGTCGATATTGAATTTATGGTTCAATTTGCAGTCTTGGCCTGGTCGCACAACCATCCCGAATTAACTCGCTGGACTGACAGCATTCGCATACTGGAGTCATTGGCTCAGAGCGGACTTTTATCAGAGCAACAAATCAGCCAGTTAATTGACGCCTACAAAAGATATCGTTCAGCAGGACATCTTCTGCAGCTGCAAAATCAGTTGCCAGAGGTAACTGGTAGCGAGCTTCTTGAGTGTCGGGAAATAGTGACAGCCCAGTGGCAACAGTTATTTGATAATCAATAGTTAATAAGAGGAATAGGTCGATGTCGTTTTCGGACCGCGATGGTTTTATCTGGATGGATGGCAAAATGGTTGATTGGCGAGATGCGCAGACGCATTTCCTCACGTCATCCCTACACTATGGCAATGCTGTTTTTGAAGGCATTCGCGCCTATGAAACAGAAAAGTCTGGCACCTGTATTTTCCGTTTGGAAGACCATATCAAGCGCCTGTTTAACTCGGCAAAAATTCTTCATCTGGAGATTCCCTTTACCCAGGAAGAGATCTGTGAGGCACACCGCCAGGTGATCCGCGAAAATAAGTTGGATGCGGCCTATATCCGCCCGCTGGTGTTTTTAGGTTCCGAAGGTATGGGTCTACGCGCCGAGGGTCTCAAAGTTCACGTCGGTATTGCCGGCTGGGATTGGCCCTCATATATGTCGCCGGAAACCCTTGAGGCTGGCCTTAAGGTTCGCACCTCGTCCTACACCAGGCACCATGTGAATATCACCATGGTAAAAGCCAAGGCCAGTGGCAACTATATCAACTCAATGCTGGCACTTCGCGAAGCCCTAGACTCCGGTTGCGACGAAGCGATTATGCTCGACCCGGAAGGCTATGTTGCCGAGGGTAGCGCAGAAAACTTCTTTATTGTTCGCGATGGGGTTATCTACACGCCGGATTTAACCTCCTGCCTTGACGGTATTACCCGCGATACAGTCTTTAAGCTGGCTGCAGATCAGGGTATCGAAGTGCGCGAAAAACGTATTAGCCGCGACGAAGTTTATATCAGTGATGAAGCCTTCTTCACCGGAACTGCTGCAGAGGTTGTACCGATTCGCGAATACGATAGTCGAATTATTGGCAGCGGTAAGCGCGGCCCGATTACCACTGTGCTGCAAGCTGCCTACTTTGATCTGGTGCGTGGTAAAAACGACAAGTACCAGAACTGGTTAGCGCCAGTTGCTTAATAAGCATTAGCTCGGGAATTATTGATAATCATGGCACAAGAAATAGTCAATGTACTCTGCATGAAGTGGGGCACCAAGTACTCAGGGGACTATGTAAATACCCTGTACTCCATGGTCGCCCGCAATATGAACCGCGACTTTCGTTTTATCTGCCTGACTGAAGATGGCAGCGGATTAAATGAACATGTTGAAGTCTTCCCGCTTCCGGAACTGTCGGTTGATCTGGGCGGCCCGGAGCGCGGCTGGAACAAGCTGGCGGTTTTTGCTGAGACCCTCTATGACATCAAGGGCCAAGTGCTGTGCCTGGATCTGGATTTAATTATTACCGGCAGTCTGGATGATCTGTTTGATTATCCGGGTGAAGTGATGATTATTAAGGACTGGATTAAAAAGGATGGCACCGGTAACTCATCGGTCTACCGCTTTGAAGTCGGCGCCCATCCGGAAGTACTTGCCGAATTTGAGAAAAACTTCGAGCAAATCAAAAAGACCCATCGCAATGAACAGGAATACCTGTCCGCTGCACTGATGGCAAAAAATGCACTGGTCTACTGGCCGGATAAATGGTGCCGCAGCTTTAAGCGTCACTGCATTAAACCCTTCTCGTTATTTGTTGCCCGCGAGACAGAAATGCCTGAGGACACTCGCGTACTGGTATTTCATGGCAAACCCGATCCCCATGAGGCAATCGCGGGAGTGAGCGGCAAATGGTATCGACGCTTTAAGCCGGCAAAGTGGGTGGCTGAGCACTGGCATTAGGGCTACTTAATTAAGAATTACCAGGACGGTAAGAATTTAGAATATGGATGTTCTCTTTATTTCAAAGCATGGTTCCATGTACAGATACTTCCAGTATTTGAAAAAGAACCTCAATCTGCGTTCGACAGTCTGTGATTTCACGCCTAAATTCTATTTTAAGCTTCAAGCTCCGCCTCTTTCAGTCGGCGAAATTAATACAGGCACTGAATTCCATTTGCAGCGCAAAAAAGCCAAATATAACTTTCCTGAGTGGCTGTGGTGGGGTTTGGAATTCTATTATGAGGCTAAATTTAAGTTTTATTATCGTCAATTTTCTGGACTAATTGATAACTACAAGCCTCGGTGTATCGCCCTGTGGAATGGCCATAGACTCCCCGAGCAGGCGATAAAGGTTTTAGCATTAAAGTTAAATATCCCCGTGGTTCATTTTGAAAATGGCCTGTTACCTGACACCACCACATTTGATATCTGCGGCGTCAATAATGCCAACAGCCTGCCAAGGGACGTCCAGTTTTATAGAGAGTATAAAAATAAAAGCACCCTTATTGGTCGCGAGTTAGTTACCAGAAAATTTCACCGGTCAAAAAAATCTCATGCAAAAAATAAAAACTTCTACGCAGCTCTGCCTGATAAATATATGTTTGTTCCTTTTCAGGTGAAATTTGATAGCCAGATTTTATTGAATTCAAAAAATATAAAAAGCATGACAGATCTGTATCAATGGATTCAGTTTGCTGAGCAAAACAGCGATCAACCCTTAAAGTTTGTTATAAAAGAACATCCATCAGATCCACATAAGTACACCGAACTTTACAATAAAAATCCAAATATCATTTTTAGTAACAGAAATACAAAAGAGCTTATAGAGAGAGCTGATGCAGTTATCACGGTAAATTCCAGTGTTGGTCTGGAAGCCATACTTTTACACAGGCGGGTGATTGTTCTCGGTGAAGCCTGTTACGGCATTGAGGGATTGTGTCATCCGGTGAAAACTAAGCAGCAGCTGTTAGAGGTAATTGACCAGCTCTCCACATCGGAGTTGGATATTTCCCTGGTAGAAAAATTTCTCGCTTACCTACAATGCGAATACTGCGTTCCCTCTTCGTGGCGAAATCCTGATAGGAAGCATATAGATAGTCTGGTTAAAAAATTCACAACTATTTTAAATCAAAATACACAAATAAAGTCATAGTTTGCTTAAACCTTTCCCTATTATTTCTGCAATGTAGAAACTGTATATATTTGTAAATATTCTTATATACTAGCGTGTAGTGGTTATTTTCCGATAGCATAATATTATGATGACACCTCTAACACTTGTTATTAACCTGGATAAAAGTCATCAGCGACTAGAGCGTATCTCTGCGCGTCTAAATCAGCTCGGCTTGCCGTTTGAGCGTGTTCCTGCAGTCTATGGTGCCAGTTTAAGTGCCGTGGAGTTGAAGGAATTTTACAGTCATACATTAAATACCAAAAGTTATCGCCGACCATTAAGCAATGCCGAGATAGGCTGTTATCTTAGTCATCTCAAAGCCTGGCAAACAATTGTCGATAGACAGTTGCCCTGTGCTCTGGTGATTGAGGATGACCTGATTATTGATGACGAGCTCAAGGTCTTTATGCACAAACTGAGTCGTTCGACCGCTGACTGGGATGTGGTTAAATTTTACTGCCGCAAATCGAGTCCCAGGATTACTTCCCGTGAACCTATTGGTCGCAGCCATGATCTATGTCGATTTCAGAAAATCCCTATTGGCAATTTGGCTCAGTTGGTAAGCCTGAATGGGGCAAAAAAAATACTTGCCGCACGCCAAAAATTTGGCCGCCCAGTCGATGATGACATTCAGCATTGGTGGGAAGCTGATTTAAATGTATTAGGCATCTTCCCGTCAGTTGTCCATGTGATACAAAATGCTGAGAGCGATATTGATCAGCAGGGTGCGAGAAACAACAAAGGGCGAAAATTTAGTCCATGGCGCGGAGCTCTATTGAGGGCAAGCTATGAGTACAGGCTACGTGCAACCGTAAACAATACACCAATTCCAAGATTGCTAGATTAATGAAAATCATATTAAAAATGAGGTTTTAATGAGAGGCTTTAGGCGAGATATTGCCGATTTGCCGGCAAATTTAAAGGCATTAAAAGAAACCAAAAAGAGCAAAAAGCCTTATCAGCGTATTCGTTACTTTGATGCAGTGGCCAACTGGGGTGATCATATTAACCCTTATATCATTGAGAAAATGACCGGAAAAACTATTCTGCAAAGCACCTTTGGTTGGACTGAGCATCTGTTGGCGGTTGGCAGCATTCTTCGTAACGCGAACAGAAATACTATTGTCTGGGGTTCAGGATTTATTTCTGAGACCTCGAGATTTAGAGGCGCGCCGAAAAAAATTGCTGCGGTCAGAGGCCCTCTTACCGGTCAGCGGCTGACTGATCTTGGCTATGAAAATCCACAGATCTATGGTGATCCAGCATTGCTGATGCCGCGCTTCTACAGCCCGAAAGTAGACAAACAACATAAAATTGGCTTAGTGGCTCATTACGCTGAGAAAAACGATGAGATCGTTAAGCATCTGGCGTCGCTTGGTATTTATCTTGTCGATATCCAGTTGCCCGTTGAAACATTTGTTGATGAGCTCTGTAAGTGTGAAACGATTATCTCCTCATCAATGCATGGGCTAATTGCCGCTGATGCCTATGGTATTCCAAACCGTTGGTTAATGCTGTCAGATAAATTGGTGGGCGGTGAGTTTAAATTCCAAGATTACTACAACGCCATTGGGATATTTGATGAAACTCCTATCAAAACAGCAGAGCTTGCTTCGATAGATAGTCTGGATGCATTGATAGCTCTTACCAGTAGAAAAGAAATAAAGCTCGATTTGGATAAGCTATACGACGCTTTTCCGGTTTAGCTCTGGGGCTTGAGCTGATTTATCTGGCATGGTTTGAGTGAGCTGTTTCTGCTATGTTGTTCGGTAATATTATTACTCTATTACTGCCATGATTAGACTTATTTATTCCGCGCTGTTTTATCTATTGTTGCCGGTTATTATTGTGCGGCTGCTGTTTCGCGCAATTAAAGCCTCTGCTTATGCACATCGTTGGGTAGAGCGCTTTGGTTTTGTCGCTGCAACCAAAGTCACAAAAGAGATCATATGGCTGCACGCTGTCTCTGTGGGCGAAACTCTCGCCGCCGTGCCGCTAGTAAAAGCTCTGCAAGCAAAATATCCCGACTATCGTTTAATCGTTACCTGTATGACCCCCACCGGATCCGAGCGTATTAGTGCCGCCTTTGGCGATTCTGTAGATCACTGCTATGCACCCTATGATATGCCAGATTCCGTGGCGCGTTTCCTAAACCGGGTAAAGCCGAAAATATTAATTATTATGGAGACCGAGCTGTGGCCAAATACCATCGCCGCCTGCCATAAGCGCAATATTCCAGTGCTGCTGGCCAATGGTCGCCTCTCAGAAAAATCCGCTACCGCCTACAGACGTATAGCGCCGCTGGTTCGACCCATGCTGGCAGGATTAACCTCTGTGGCTGCGCAGCACAGAGATGACGGTGCGCGTTTTACCGACTTGGGGTTAGCTAAGAGTGCGTTAACCGTTACCGGCAATATCAAATTTGATTTGAGTCTTGATCAAGGCATTAAAGAAAAGGCCCAGCAGCTGTCGCTCGATTGGCGTGGTTCTGGAGAGCGACCAATCCTCTTGGCGGCCAGCACCCATCGTGGTGAAGATGAAATTATTCTAGAAGCCTTCAGGAAAATAAAAGACCAAATAAATAATTCGTTATTGGTTTTAGTGCCACGCCATCCCGAGCGCTTTAATCAGGTAGCGGGGCTTTGCGACGCCGCAGGTTTTTCCGTGGCCAAACGCAGCGCTAAGGACTCAGTAGACAGCGCAGATATATTACTTGGCGACACCATGGGCGAACTGATGTGCTTCTTTGGCGCCTGCGATATCGCCTTTGTTGGCGGCAGCCTGGTTCCCAACGGTGGGCACAATATGATTGAGCCGGCCGCATGGGGGGTGCCAGTGCTTTCCGGCCCCCATCTCTTTAATTTCAGCGAAGCATCGCAGTTGCTGTTAAATGGCGGCGCCATGCAAATCTGCCACAGTGCAGATCAGATGGCGGAGCAGGTTGTTGAGCTGTTACAGAATCAAGCGCAGCGAGACGAGATGGGCAGCGCAGCGCAGCGCATAGCTGAGGCTAATCGCGGTGCGCTGGATAGGCTGCTGAGCCTAATTGATAAAACTATTTAGCCTTTCTTTCTTAGCTTTTTATAATCTATTTGGCGATAGTCAGCTGTGGATCCAGCCAGGCATTGAGCTGGTAGATATCGTCCGGCGAGAGCTGGCCAGCGACCTCTTTAAGACGCATCATCGACAGAATATAGTCATAGCGGGCATTGGCGTAATTGCGTCGCGCCTGATAGACGGTACGCTGAGCGACCAGCACATCGACAATATTTCTTGTACCCACCTCATAACCGGCCTGAGTTGCTTGCAGAGCACTATCCGCCGAAGTGATTGACTGTTTGCGCGCTTTGACGCGAGCCGTATTGGTCAGCACCAGCTGATGCAGAGAGCGAGCCGCCTGAACCGTATTGCGCTTGCTGGCAATATAGCCCTCGTCAGAGGCAATTGAGCGCTGCTTGGCCTGACGGCGCTGGGCATCCACTGAACCACCCATCCAGATTGGCATGGTCACCGAGACCACAAAAGAATGGCCATCCTGTTGCGACTCGAAAGGTGAGCTGTATCTTGTGCCATCTGAGTCAGAATCGAAGTAAGAGGCGCGTCCGGAAATCTTTGGCATGCGCGCCGATGCGGCTGCCTTGGCATTATTGTAGGCAGCGTCCTTGCCCAATTCTGCGACTTTCAGCTGGAAATTATTGCCGATAGCAAAATCAACCCACTCCTGATTGCTCAGTGGTTCGGGATTGGTTGCGGCAAAGTTTTCCGTGAGGCCAGCGAGAACTTTATGATCTTGCCCGGTTAGGACCTGCAGTCCCTCAAAAGCAATATTCAGTGCACCCCGTGCCTCAAGGCTGTTTACCGCAGCATCATCAAATACCGCCTGGGCTTCGTGAACATCGGTTACAGGCAGCAGGCCCACTTCAAAGCGTTCGCGAGTCTGCTCGAGTTGGCGCTGAATAGCGCGCTCCTCGGCATCGCGAGTCTGCAAATTGTCATAGGCGCGAAGCACATCAAAATAGGCTGAACTAACGCGAATAATCAGCGACTGCTGATCGGCGGCAAACTGTGCTCGAGCACTTTCACTCAGCGCTTTGCCGCTTTGAAAGTTGTACCAGGAGGGCATATCAAAGATAGCTTGGCTTAGCGATACGCCGTAAGAGGTCTCTTCTGTATCAATCAGGCCGGCGGTAACAGAATCCAGAGTTGAGCCGTCAATGATAAAAACCGAGCGGGAATCATCGTTAATTTCTGTCTGCGTATATTCCCCAGACACTGACAGCTGGGGAAGTAACGCGCCACGGGCTATATTCCTGTTTTCCCGATCGGCATTAAAGTTGGCGCGGGCCGCTCGCAGCACTGGATCATTTTGCACAGCGCTTTCGTATATATCAGTCAGGGTATCCGCCAGGCTGATTTGTGGCACCATCAGTGACACGACAAAAGCGATAACAGAAATAAATAATTTTTTTGAAACAGTTTGCATATAGCCTCCATTTGCCTGAGCTTTAGTTTAGCAGATTTATTCCCAGGTACTGGGTGTCAGTGTTTTAACTAGTGATTAGACGTTTTAAACCGCCAACTGGTTGAACAGATGGTAAAATTATCAAAATATATTTTTATTGAGACTAGCCCGCATGATTAAAAAGCACCAGTTTGGTCATTCAGACTACCGAATAAAGTCGACCGAGACAGTTTTTAAAGGATTTTTTAAAATGACCCGAACGGTGCTTGAGCACCGTCTGTTTGGCGGTGGCTGGAGTCGGCCATTGACCAGGGAGCTGTTTAGACGCGGCGATGCGGTGGGCGTGCTTTTATACGATCCGGTAAATCACCTGATTGGTCTGGTCGAGCAGTTTCGTCTCGGCGCCATGGATGAAAAGCAGGGCCCCTGGCAGTATGAAGTGGTCGCCGGCATGATGAGCCGTGAGGAGAATCCCCAGCAGGTAGCCATTCGCGAATTAAAGGAAGAAACAGGCGTAGAAGTGGAAAAGCTAATACCAATCTGCGACTATCTGGTTAGCGTCGGCGGTACAGACGAAAAAATGCATATGTATTGCGGTCTTCTTGACCTGACCGGCAAGGGCGGAATTTTTGGTCTCGACGGCGAGGGAGAGGATATTCAATTCCATGTATGGCCCTACGACGAGGTTATGCATGCATTTTCACAAGGGCTGCTAAACAGCGCCGCTATGACTGTATCTCTGCTATGGCTTAAATTAAAACACAGTGAATTGAGACCTAAGTCTTGATTGCACCACCCCGAGCGGGCTACCAGAGCGAAACAGTTAACTAGATCACGATGAGAGAATAGAGACTTTGTCAGTATCCGAAACCAGACGTCAGCGGCTAAACCTGTCCCAGTTGCATGCAGAATGTGGGCTCAATTACGTGCGCCTGTTGCGGTTGATGCCAGACGACGTTCAAGTCGGCAGTAGTATTCGTGTAGATTTTGCCGATGGCCCGAGCAGTGGCATGCGGCTAACAGTAGCAGAGGTGACCAAATACACCTATTTGCTAACCATTGTTGCCGACAGCTCAAGACCCAGATGGCTGCCAGAGATCGAGATAAAAGTGCGTATCTATCACGATGCAAGAATGGCTGAAGTGATCGAGTGGTGCAGTGATAGAACTATCCCCTGGCTGCTCTGTGAACAATCTGGCATGCAGGCATGGGACGAAAAGTGGCAGTGGAATAGTTTTTTAAGCGACCTGCTAGCCCATGGCCTAAAGCATGGCATGAGCAAAATAAAAGTGGGTTAGCCAAAGTATACAAAGTAGCAAAAGTAACAAAAGCACAGAGGGCTCCAGTGAGCACAGTTCATATTACACAGATTACCGACCTGCACCTGGGTTCGGATAAAAGCGAAACCCTCGGGGGTGTAACCACCTTCGATAGTTTCCAGTCTGTGTTGCGAGCCACAGAGGCCCAGGGACGCGGGGGCAATCTGCTATTGCTGACCGGGGATCTGGCTGGCGACTATCAGCCCGAAGCCTACCAGCTGCTAGATCAAGCCCTCGTCGACGCGGATAAACAGGCGATCTGGCTTCCGGGCAATCACGATGATGTCGAGACCATGAAAGCCAACTTGAGCCACTATCCTCGGCAGCGAATTTATGAGGCGGGAAGCTGGGGTATGCTTTTGCTGGATAGCTCGAAGCCCAACAGTCCCGGCGGGCACTTCTCTGACGAGGAGCTTGTTTTCGCTGAGCGGGGATTGAATCAGCTGGCCGGCAAGCCGGTGCTGGTCGCCATGCACCATTCTCCGGTGTTGGTCAATTCTGCATGGATCGACAAGCAGCAGATTGACAACCATCAGCGGCTCTACCAAATGCTCGAGGCCCATGGCGCGGTAAAGGCGGTTGTCACCGGCCATGTGCACCAGCATAACGACAGCATCTGGGGAGATATTCCGGTTTACTCCACGCCATCCAGCTGTGTTCAGTTTGAAAAATACAGTGCTGATTTTGCACTCTCTGACCACCCACCCGGTTACCGTTGGCTGGATCTACATGCCGATGGCAGCCTGCAAACCGGGGTTGAATTTCTTAAAGACTTTGCCCAGCGCTGTGACCAAAGCTGCGTTGGCTATTAGGCTCTTTTCAAGACCTCTCTTTCCATCGTCAATCTCTTGCAATAATCCCCTATAGCGCCAATGCTTTGGCTATACTGTTGCCAACTTGAAAGCCAGAAATAAAAATTAGACGTTTCTCTATGCCAACGCTGCTGTATCTCCATGGGTTTAATAGTTCGCCTGAGTCAAAAAAGGCGCAGCAGACCAAGCGCTGGTTTGAGCAGAATGCACCTGAAATTGAATTTATCTGTCCATCGCTGCCACCCTATGGGTCTGCCGCCATGGCTCTGCTGGAAAAGTTAGTCACTGATCGATTGCCCGATTCAGTGACTGTGATTGGCAGCTCTATGGGTGGGTTTTTCGCAACCTGTTTGGCCGAGCAATACAATCTCAAGGCTGTATTGGTCAATCCTGCGGTAAGCCCGGATAGAGGTCTGCAGAAGTGGCTTGGAGAGAACGCCAATTATCACACTGGGGAGAAGTGGCTATTTGAGCCGCAGCATATTGACGAGTATCGTCGCCTTGATCCCCCTGAGATAAAAAATAAAAATAATTACCTCGTGCTCTTGCAAAGCGGTGATGAAGTACTCGATTATCGCGATGCACAGCAACGTTACAGTGGATGCAAAATAATTCTCGAATCCGGTGGCGATCATAGCTTTATCGATTATCATCAACACCTGAAAAATATTCACCAATTTTTGGTCTCGGCCTAAATAAACTAATTTGTGAGCGAATGAGCAACTACAACGCAGAAGATATTGAAGTCCTCACCGGACTCGACCCCGTCCGCAAACGGCCGGGCATGTATACCGACACCAGTCGTCCCAATCACCTGGCTCAGGAGGTTATCGATAACAGTGTCGATGAAGCCCTTGCTGGTCACG
>Ga0213869_10001451_pt1 | contig 17767 bp, 13 predicted proteins | sample PICome_10_FD_160083 | JGI IMG/M metagenome (GOLD analysis project Ga0213869, IMG submission 160083) | Coastal seawater microbial communities near Pivers Island, North Carolina, United States - PICO132 | ecosystem: Environmental > Aquatic > Marine > Coastal | place: USA: North Carolina...
AGGATTTAGGGCACTAATCATAATTGTTATCAATAGATTTAAAGTATTCATTTACTTTATTTTTGTAATAAGGTTTCAAATTTGGAGGAATAGTTTTTAGAAGCTCTGTTTCCCCTTGTTTAATTTGAAGATATTCTTCGAATAAACTAGTATTATTATTTTTGAAATTATCCAAAGATTCCTTAGACTCTCTTTTTTCTTCTTCTTCTTCTTCTTCTTTATTAGCTTTATCAAGTTCTAAAAGTTTTATTTTAATTTCATCTTGGCGCTTAATTGAAGACAAAGAGATTTCATTGTTGATAATATCTTCTTCGACAGCTTCAATTTTTTTAATGAGATTTTTAAGGCTGTTTCCCTTCCCCGACCCGTCCCTATTTAGTTCTTGTGACATTTCAAGTAGCTGTTTTTTAATTGCGGATTGCTTAGCAGCCATTCTACCAAGTTGTTCAAATGACGATTCTTTATTTCCAGGACTTTTGCCACCTTTTTTGCCTTTCATAAATTTTTTCATTTCTTCAATTTGCTTTTTAAGCTGCTCAGCATTTTCAGCAAGACCCTTACCCTTGCCAGGCTTTTTGTTTTTACCACCAGGCTTATTGCACTGTCCAGATCCAGGCATGTTTTGTTGTAACTGATTCATCATTTCACTTAACAAAAGACCGAGTTCGTTAGTATGCATCATCACAGTTTGTTGTTGAATTTGCGCAGTTTTTCCTTTACGTTCAGTTATGCATCTGATGCTTTTTTTTAAAGAACGTTTTATGTTTTTAACCTCATTGTTTATTTTGTTGCTTAACATTATCTGCCTTAGAGAAAGGGCGATTAAAGAGTCTTCAATTATCTTGATTTTGTCATTTAAGTTTCGTTGGTCTTGACCTATTTCAATAAATTTTGGATCTTTTGGGTTGGTTTTTTTCATGTCAACAAGTACTAGTTCTTGATCTAAAGAAAAGGTGATTAGCTGTTCTAAAAGAATCCTCAAAGACTTCATATCTTCTTCTACTTTGTTTCCTCCGCCCTTGCTAAGGCTTTCCATAGAGTTAGCTAAATCTTTCAAGCTTTTACTACTTTTTCCTTGTTGCTCCGCTGCTTTTTTATTTTTATTTTCTGCAATTTTTTTTAGAGACTCCTTCATTGCGTCATTAACTTCTTTTTCTTTTTCTGCAGTATTAATAGTTAAAGGCTTTTCTAGCTCCTTATTTTTTTTTTTCATTTCATACAAGTCATTTTGTATTTCATTAAACTCCTCCTTTATTTTTTCTTGTTGTTTAGTTTTTTGAAAATTCGAAAATTCCTTATCCTTATTTTTTTCTTTTAGTTCATCTTGTTTTTTTCCTAAAGCTTGAAGTTCTTCAGCAATCTCTTTAGCTTTTTGTTCAATCTCTAATTTTTTAAAATGCTCTATTGTTCGGTCAAGATCTTTTAGCATGTCATCTTGAGAGTAATCTAGGTCTTCTAGTTTTTCCAATACTTTTTCCTTGTTCATCTCTTCTGCTAGTTTTCCGAGCTCATCATAAAGTTTTTTCATTTCATCAGACATAATTTCCTGCATCATTTTATTAACCTGCTCCTGTTTTTTAAGAATTTCTGCATTTTTATTTTTTTGATTTTCTGAAAGCTCGTTTTCAAGTTTATTTTGAAGTTCTTCTAGCTCAGCTTGAATTTTCTTTTGCACTTTTAGAAAGTCTTCTAGAGCCAATTTGTCTTCCCAGTCTAAAGACTTTTTATTAAGCATTTTAGAACGCAGTTTATCTAAGTCATCATTAAAAGAGAAAAGTTTGTTTTGAAGAGAACCAAAAGCCTTGTTTTGCTCCAAACTCTTATTTTTCTTTATTTCTTTTAACTCTTTTTTAGACGGGGACTTAAAAAAAAGAGTTTTTGAAGCAGTCATTTTCGGATCATTAACTCCGTCGTTATCTCTAACTACAAAATAATATTTTAACAAATCGCCATCATTTAGGTTTAAACTAGAGAAATCAAAATTAAAACTGAAAACCGCCCTGTTAGAACCCTGATATTTTAACGGTTTAGAAAAGATAATACTGTCTTGAATTTTACAAAAAAACTTCAAGTCTGTAAAACCATAATCGTCAGAAATCTCACCAATAAAAAATCTTTTTTTAACATTATTGCTATCATATAGCTCATTAAAAGATATAGAAGGATATGCATCTTTGTCTATTTCAACATAATAAACGGAAGAGTCCAAAAATTCTGATAGATCATTTTTAATATATATTAAATATTCCTGAGATTTAATGGGAGAGTAAGAAAACCTAATTAACTCTTCTCTACTTTGTACGTTGGTATCATTAAAAACAATAGAACAAGAAGAAATATTTCTACAACCAATCGCCCAATCTATAATAGAACCTTCCGGAGCAACCACTCTGTTAATATTATAAAATGTATCGTTTTCTAACCCAGTATGAGCAGGATAATGAATTATTTTTTTTTCTGAAAGTAAACGGGGGCGAGGCAATACCGTTACTGGAAAAATAACAGTATCATTATTACCGTCCAATAGTTTAAAATTAAAAGATTTTTTAACAGAATTGAACTTATATTTAAAGGATTTAAGTTCTGATTTTAAAGGAAAAAACCGCTGATTTTCTACGTACATTAGAACTTGTTCTGGTTCGACATCTCCAATGGTTTTAATATTAATTGAAAGAGAGTTGTTTTCTAAAACAACAATAGGCCGGCCCTTATTTATTTCAAAGGAAAAAGGGTTTGGCTTTTTAAAGCTGCTTTGGAACAAAACCACCCTTTTAAGTGGGTGAATAATATTATCGGGGAAAACAAGGGAGAAAAAAAAAGAAGCTAAAAATAAAAGAAAGACAACCAAAAAAAACTTTTTTTGTTCGCGCAACGAGATTGCAGAAGAAAAATTATATTTTAAAGAACTTATTGATTTTTGTTCAACAGAGGCAGACAACAAATTAGAACCGTCTTTTTCTGCCATTGCTTTTAATCCAATAACATTGATTAGTTGATCTTTAATTCCAGGGATTTTAGCAGAAAGCAAATATGAAGCGTCACGATAGGACATTCTATCAATAATAGAGAAAAGCTTCATTAGGGGAACAACAACAACTTTAAAGAAATAAAGAATAGTAACAGCGCACCCCCCAATAAATAAAACCCCCCTGCCAACAGAAGAAAACCTAAACAGCTCCTCTAAAATTGAAATCCCTGCCAACAAAAAAAGAATAAAGATAAAAGACATTAACAATCCTTTGACAACGGCATGTTTATAAAACTTATTAATAAAGAAGTCTAATTCTTTGGAGAGATCTAAAAAGCTATCTTTATTTGAATACATTTTTCTAATGTAATTTAAAATTAATCAACTCAAAAATAAAGTAAAGCAAATATTAATAGTGTTGAATTAAAAAAAGTTTTCTGTTTTAATTGTAATTTTGTAAAAAAAAGTTTGAAAATAAGAATAACAAAAGAGTTTGATTTTGAAGCAGCACATGCACTTGATGGATACAACGGCAAATGTAAAGACATTCACGGCCACAGCTACCACCTAGAAATGACATATTTAGGAACTCCAAAAACAGAAAAAACCATCTCAGACTGCGGAATGGTGGTTGATTTTGGAGAAATTAAGCAAATTATAAAAACAAAAGTTTTACCCCTTTTCGACCATAGGTTAATTCTTAGAAAAGATACTAGATTTAAAGAAATTAAATCAATTAATGAAAGAATAAGACTTGTTGATTATCAGCCAACTTGTGAAAATATGCTTATTGAAATCATTGAAATATTAAAAAAAAACGAACCAAAAGGAACCACTATTGTAAAAGGCTTTTTAAGAGAAACAGCCAATAGTTATGCCCAATGGAATATAGAAGACAACATAAATCTATAATGGAGAATATAGAAGATAAAAAAACCAGAGCTGCTCAATGGTTTAAAGACTTAAGAGATCAATTTTGCACATCTTTTATGGAGGCGGATACAGGATCCTTTGATAGAAAAAGCTGGAAGCATAAGGGTTCTGGAGGTGGAGAAATTAGCGTAATGAAAGGTGAGGTTTTTGAAAAAGTAGGAGTAAATATTTCCACTGTTTCTGGAGAGTTTTCAAGTGAATATCGAAACAAAGTAAAAGGTACAGAAAAGTCTCCCAAATACTGGGCATCAGGAATTAGTATAGTTGCTCACATGAACTCGCCTAAGGTGCCAGCATTTCACTTTAATACTAGATTTTTAGTTACTGGACAATCTTGGTTTGGAGGCGGGGCAGACATGACCCCGACTTTTATTAATCAAAATGACACGAAGCTTTTTCATTCAAAACTAGAGAAAGCATGTCAAAATCACAATAAAGAATACTACCCAAAGTTTAAAAAAAACTGTGATGAATATTTTTATTTACCTCACAGAGAAGAGGCTAGAGGAGAGGGGGGTATTTTTTTTGATCATTTAAATACCGGGCAATGGGATAAAGATTTTTCTTTTGTAAAAGATGTAGGAATTAATACTTTAGAGGCTATTTCTCAAATAGTCAAAAAGCATAAAGATCAAAGCTGGACTTTAGAAGAAAAAGAGCAACAGCTAATCAAAAGAGGAAGGTACGTTGAGTTTAACTTAATTTGGGATAAAGGAACCCTCTTCGGGCTTAAAACAGGTGGCTCTACGGAAGCAATTCTAATGTCAATGCCTCCAACAGCAAAGTGGACATAAAAATGACAAGCCTGAAAGACATAAAAAAAGTGATTTCTGAAATACCAGACCCTGAAATACCAGTTATTAGTATTAAGGAATTGGGGGTTTTAAGAAATATTATGTTTGATAAAAACACCTTGAAGGTGGTTATCACGCCAACATATTCAGGGTGCCCAGCCATGGATCGCTTTCAAAAAGATATTAAAGAAAAATTAGAGCAATTAAAAGTGAAAAAGTTTGATATCATAATGCAGTTTGACCCCCCATGGACAACCGATTGGATAACGGATATAGCAAAGGAAAAGTTAAAAGCTTATGGAATAGCTCCCCCAGCGCATAAAACCAAAGACAAAAACATACTTTTAGGAATAAAACAAAAGATAGAATGCCCAAGATGCAAGACCAATGATACAGAATTAGTAAGTCAATTTAGTTCCACAGCATGTAAAGCAATGTATAGGTGTATTTCTTGCCTTGAGCCGTTTGAATACTTTAAGTGTTTATAGATAAACTTTGCTAATTCTACAGAGTAATAGTTTTTTCTATATCCTCTATAACGCCCAATGCAGCTTTTTCACCAGCAATAATAGCTGCGTTTAAAGATCCGTTCAGCAAAACATCCCCAGCTAAAAAAACACCGTCTTTAAGTTTAGTTTCAGAGGGGAAAATTTCGTATTGCAAGTTGTTTATCTCTGGCAAGGCTTTGGGAATATTATATAGCTTTAAAAAACGAGCATTTTCAATTTTACATTCTTTTTTTATTTCTATTTTAGCATGATTAATTAAATCTTTCTCTGATAAGCCATGTTTTTTAACAACAGTAACAGAAATTAGGTCGCTTTTACCTCTTTGGATAGTTTTAAGACTGGTAGGATAAAAAATATTATTAATTAGACTTTCTTTGTTCGAAATCAACCCTATAAATGACTTGTCGTAAACGCGATTAGCACAAGTAAAGTATAGGTTTTCACAAGATTTCCAATCAAGTTGTTGTTTTTTTAAATTCTCAACTAAGGAACTAGGTTCAGTTGCTATAATTATATAATGGCTCTCAATTTTTTTACCATTAGACAGGGTAATTACTTTGTTTTTAACTTTGGAAACCAGTGTGTTGTAATGAATCTCTGTACTTTGAAGCTTTTCTTTAAGTTGCTTTGAAATATCTTCAATACCTCCTTTTGGCAGAACACCAAAACCTTCGCCAAACATTTTAAAAACAAATTCAAACATCCTACTAGGTGTTTTAAGACTGTTTTCAAGAAAAATGCCACTAAAAAAAGGCAAGAAAAAGTTTTGAATTATATTTTTTGAAAAACCTAAATTGTCTAAGTATTGTTTAGTAGTGATTTCATCGCCTTCAAATATTTCAGCGATAGTTTTTTTTTGAAGGCGGAAGTTTAGTTTTGCTATTTTAATCTTATCACTCATATTGCCAATTCCAGAAAAAAGAGTTGGAAAAAATAATGTAAAATCTCTTAAAGGGTCTCCAAAAAACTTTTGTTTACCATTTATAAATATGCAAGAGCCTGCCCTGAGCTTTTGTAGCTCCAAAGCTTTGTAGTCTAGATATTTTTTTGCTGCACTGTAACTGGATAATAAAACCTGAAACCCCCGGTCTAATTGAAATCCATCTATAATGTCTGTTTTTAGTCGCCCACCAACACGATCAGTAGCTTCTATAATTATTGGGATCACCCCGTGTTTTTCTAAAACCTGAGCTGCAACAAGGCCGCTAACTCCACCTCCAACAATATGAACTTTTAATGATTTGGCAGACATAATTTATATTTTCTGAAAAAAATAAAATTAACACTTAAAAAGAGTTATACATATTTATTTTGTTGATATATTTTCAAAGTCTTCAGGTTAAATACCAAGCTATAAATCAATTTTAATAGTCCAATTTAGTTTTTCAAATAACCAGACTTTAAACTTATAAATAGAATAATACATAATAGGAACAATTACCAAAGTTAAAAAAGTTGCAAAAGTTAATCCGTAAATAATTGCTAAACTCATTGGTTTGAAAAATATAACATTGTCTCCACCAAAAAATATCTGTGGATCCCAATCACTAATTAGTGTAAAAAAATTAATGTTAAGACCAGATGCCAACGGAAATAGCCCAAGTATTGTAGTTACAGCAGTTAATAGAACAGGCCTTAACCTTGTTTTACCGCCTTCAATTACTGAAGCCCTAAAATCTTCGTCAGAACTCAAAGCAAGCTCGTCTAGATTAAGCTTTTCGCGTTTTCTCTTTCTGATAAGATTGGTGTAGTCAACTAAGACAATGGCATTGTTTACTACAATACCAGCTAACGAAATAATTCCAATCATTGTCATGATAATTACAAAATCGTTTCTTGAAATAACAATTCCTAAAAACACTCCCGCCAAACTCAAAACGACTGAAGATAATATAATGGCTGGGGAAGAAAATGCATTAAATTGGGTTACTAAGATCAATAAAATTAGAAAAACGGCAAACAATAAAGCACTACTTAAAAAAGCGAGTTCTTTTTCTTGATCTTCCATTTGGCCTGTAAATTTATATTTGAACCCAGCATTATTAAAACTACTACCAGCATCAGAGTTCTCAAATTCATTTAAGTACTCTTTTACAACTGCAATAATTTCGTTGGCATTATAACCCTCCTGAACGCCACTAAACACAGTAACGGTATTATTTTGATTTTTCCTGACAACCGCAGCATATTTATTTATTTTTTTTATGTTTTTCACAACAGAGCTTATAGGCACGCTTAGCTTAACTCCGCGGTTGTTCATAAACATTATTTTCTGTTCTAAAATTGAAGACACATCGCTACGATTACCTTCAATATATCTAATGTTGATGTCATAATCTTCATCGTTAAAATTGTATGTAGAAACATCTTTTCCAAAAAGAGAGGTTCTAATACTTTGGGCTATTTGACCAGTAGAAAGACCAACTCTTTTAGCATATTCTCTGTTAATATCAATTTGAATTTCAGACTTATTCACCTCAACATCCAATTTTAATTTCTGAATACCTTCAATATTTTTTTTAATCAAAAATTGCTGTATAGATTCTGCTCTTTCTGTGAGCTCACTATAATTTTCCGACCCTGTTATTTCAATATTTACTGGAGGTTGCTGAGGAGGGCCACTCTGCTCTTTGTCCACCACAATAGTGATATCAGCATGAAACATCCCTAGTAGAGACTTTTCAATTAAGCTTTTTACTGTACTAGTGTTTAGCCCTTTTCTGTGAGAAAACTCGCAAAAAGAAACTGTAATTCTTGCTTTGTGAGGAGTTTCGCCAAAAGACGGGCCGCTATTTGGGTCTGAGGTGCCTTTACCAACCTGCTCTATAATAGATTCAACAAAAGGAGTTTTTATGACTTTGTTATTTATCAGCTCTACATCTGCTGCCTGCAAGTAGGAAAGGGTATCTTTTTCTGAAATAGGGGAATTTAAAACACGATTGATTTCTTTTTTTATTGCTATGGTTGCGGCATTGGTTTCTGCAATGTTTGTTCCAACCGGAAGTTCTACAAAAACATTGATATAGTTTGGCTGGTTTTCAGGAAAGAACAACACTTTTGGCGGAAAAACACCTGTTAGGACAAAGGATAAAATAAGAGTAAAAAAAGTTCCTGTAATTATCCAAAGAGGTCTTTTCTTGTGTAAAACCCAGCTCAAGAACTTTTGATAGCCAACTTCTAACTTTGGCAAAAATTTATTTTGAAACCATACAGTTCCAGGGACAAATAAGAACCCGTTTAATAGAAAAAGCCCAGAAATAATAATTGACAAATTGCCCAAGCTCTTAAAACCGGAAAAAACCAACAACAAACCAACAACAACAAAAGCTCCAAAGCTTTTAACAATTTTCCTTGTATTTGGTGCATTATTTTCAATCTTCATCAAAACAGCCAGCAAAACAGGGGTTATTATTAGTGCTACAAATAACGAGGAACCTAAGACAATCATCAATGTTATGGGCAAATACTGCATGAATTCACCAATAATACCAGGCCATAATGCTAATGGAACAAAAGCAGCTAAGGTAGTGGCTGTAGAAGCTATAATAGGCCATGCAACTTCTCCAATCCCTTTTTTTGTGGCTTCAAAAGAATCAAGCCCTTCGTCCATTAAACGGTATACATTTTCAACTACTACTATACCGTTGTCAACCAACATTCCTAATGCTAATACCAAGGAGAAAAGAACCATAATATTTAAACTAACTCCTGCAGAGTTTAGCAATATAAAAGACAAGAACATAGAGAAAGGAATGGCAATCCCCACAAATAATGCATTTCTTAGCCCCAAGAAAAAAAGCAATACAAAAACCACTAAAATAACTCCAAAAACAATAGAATTTTCAAGATTACTTACTTGAGAGCGAATCATTACAGACTGGTCATTGGTGTAGGTCAGTTTCATATCTGAGGGAAAAGATTTTTCTAACTCTTCAATCTCAACTTTAAGCTTATCAATAGCATTAATAATATTCTCTCCCGCTCTTTTTTTAACGTCTAGCATTACCACAGGCTGACTGTTTTGTCTTGCATAGCTAGTGGTGTCTGAGTCTGAGAAAGAAACGTTTGCAACATCTCTTAAATAAACATTGTCATTCTCTTCGTGCTTTACCACAAGATTATTAAAGTCCCTAAAATCTTTAAACTTTCCTTCAATTAGGATAAAATTATCTATCCCATCAATTTTTAAGTTTCCGGCTCCAATGGTAGTATTTTCGCTTTGAATCGCAGATTCAATGTCTCCAAAACTTACTCTATTTGCTTCTGCATCAAACTTTCTTATTTCAATTTTTACCTTTTTTTCTTGAACTCCACGAATTTCCACAGCGTTGATTTCAGAAATGGATTCTAAACGATCTTTAATTAAATCTGCTTTTTCTTTAAGAATATCTACTGGGTATTCACCAGAAAGATTAATATTAATGATTGGAAATTCATTGACGTCAATTTCTTGTATAGTTGGCTCAACAGGAAGGTCTTGTGCAAATGTTTTAGAAGACCTTGCATCTGAAAGTGCTTCTTCAACGGCTCTTTTTGCGTCTTTGGGAGTTATTCCAAAGTCAAACTCTATTTTTAATATTCCAAAGTCTTGAGTAGCGGTAGAAGTTATTTTTTCTATTCCTTTAAGCTTATTAAGCTCTTTCTCGAACGGCTTTATAATTTTATCAGCTATTATTTCGGGAGAATTACCTGGATAAGGAACATTCACATAAATTTCCGGGACTTGTATTTGAGGAAAGCTTTCTCTTGGCATATTTTTATATGCAGAGATTCCACCAAGAAGAAAAATGGTTATAATTAAGTAAACTGTTTTTCTGTTGTTAACCGCTAATGAAGACAGTCCAAACTCTCGCCATTGATTGATTTTTTCTCTCATTCTTTTTATTTGCTACTTATAACTTCTACTTCTTGTCCTTCTAGGACAGTGCTTCTGCCTTCGTCAACGACCAAAACACCTTCGTCAACACCAGATAATATTTCCACTTCGGATTGGTAGGTTCTGCCTAAAACAATATTTTTAATTACTACGCTATTGTTGTCATCAATAAGTTTTAGGTAGGTTTCTCCTTTGGAATTCTTTAAAATTAATCTAGAAGGAAGGCAGATTGCACTATCTTTTGTATAATGGTTTATATTCAGTTCTGCCATTAGATTTGGAATTAGGTGGTTATTTTTTGGTAGCTTACATTCTATTTTAACGGTTCTATTAATTGCGTTTATTACTTTTCCAACTCTACTTACAGTTAGGTTTTCAATATTTAAATCTAAGGAAGGAAAATATACACTTAACGGTTTTTTTTCTGATATGTCTGAAAGTAAATTTTCAGAGACATCAGCCACTGCGTACAATTCGTTGGTGTTTATTAGTTGACACAAGTAATTCATTGGACTGATAATCTCTCCAGATTTTACCAAAACCTCTTCAATATAACCACTGAAGGGAGCAAAAACTTTTGATTTTTCAATTTGAGTTAGTAATGTGTTTTTGGCTTTTTTAGCCCTACTTAATCCGCTTTCTGCTTCTTTTAGCTGAATTTCTGTTGTCACCCCATCCTCAAACATTTTTTTCTGTTTGTTAAAAACATATTCTGCAAATGAAACCTGTTCATTTATTTCAGCAATTTGGGCATTGAATAAATCTGTTGCTATAGTAAAAAGTGTTTGCCCTTTTTCTACGTACTCTCCTTCTGTAACATGAATTTTTTCTATAGCACCATTTATCTCTGGCTTTACATAGGTCATTTTTTTGCTAACCACACTTCCTTGAGCTTTGAAAAAGTCTTTAAATGTTTTCTTTTCAACTTTTAAAACAGAAATTAATGGCTTTTTAACTTCAAAACTGTCTTCTTCTAATGGCTCAGCACTAGTTGTTTCGTTGCTATTACAAGATGCAAAAGCTAATAATGTTAACCAGATTAATTTTTTCATAATTGTATGGGGTTGGTATGTGTTTTTAATTGTACTTCAGACTTATATAGCTCGTATTCCTTTTGAATTAAAGCTTGCTTTGTCTGTAAAAGCTGCATTTTTCTTTGCGAAATAATTAGGGAGTTGGATGCACCATGAGATAGTTTTTTTTCTTCATTGAAGTAAACATTTTCAACCAAATCAACTTTTGTTTTTTGATCCTTGAAGCTGGAAAGGGCATTTTGGTAATTGTTTTTTAAAAGGGTAAAGAGTGAAATTATTTGATTTTCAATATCCACTAATTCATTTTTTGCTTTAAGAAGCTCTAACTCTTTTTGTTTGTTTTTTGCCGCACCTTCTCCACTATTATAAATAGGAATTTTAACGTTTATGCCCCAAAGAGTAGAAGGATACCAATTCTTATTTGCATCAAAGAAGTCAAAATTGTTTCTCATTGCCATGTGCTGTTGGTTAAAAAACCCAAATATGGAAGGGTAGCCCTCGCTTTTAGTTGCTTTTAGATCTAGCTCGCTTAGCAAAACACTTTGCTCTCCAAGCTGTACTGCTCTACTAGATTTTGGGTTGAGCTTATTTTGGCTGATGGAGTTAGTGTCGTTATCTAGTTCAAAATTCTCAGTTAAGTAGATGTTGCTATCTAGTGGGTAACCTATCTTTGATTTTAGAGATAAAAGAGCCAACTCTTCATTGGAATTTAATTGTTCCACCCCATTTTTAAGATCTAGCTCCATTACAATCAAGTCATTAATTGCTGTTTTCTCCAACAAGCCATTTGAAATTAAACTATTTGTTTTTTTCTTTAGTGAGTCCAGCTCTTTAATGTTTTCGAGCACTAATTTTTTTTGTTTCTTAATTAAGATTACTTGACCAAGATTTAGCTGAATAGACTCAAATAGAGTTTCGTGTTTTTGGACCAAGGAGAGCCTGGCAAGTTCGTTTAGGTTTTTAGCAGCTTTCACCGCATATAAATAACTAAAGCTGAAAATCAGCTGACTTGCTTGCAAACTATAGTTCGCATTGAAAGGGGTGCCAAACGCCAATCCTGTTAATTCATCTGGGCTTGCAGCAGGGTCAAAAGTATTTGCTCCTACGACAGTTGTTGGGACATTAATAAAGTTTTGAAAACTTAATTCTCCATTTATTTTTGGCAGACCAGTAGACTTAATTTCTTTTATTTTTTCGTCCGACAAGAAAAGATCTAAGGAAGCATTTTTTAGTTGAGGGCTGTTTGCTTTTGCATATTCAAATAGAGTCTTACTATTAAACTCTTGGCCAATCATATTTACATATGAAAACAATAAAATTATTATACTTAAGAGAGACTTCATGTAGTTAATTTGTTTTGCAGATTTAAATAATATTCTCGACCATCTTCATTTACAATACCCAAAATGTAATGGTTAATCATTTCATTGAAAACTTCGGAAAAAGAAACATCATTAGACTTAAAAAGTAATCCGTTGAAAACAAGGTCTATTTTTTCAGAAAATATTTTAGACATTATTTCGGGGTTGATGTCTTTTCTGTAACATCCTGCTTTTATTCCTTTTTTTAGATTTTTAATGCAAATTTTGTAGGTAAGCTGCTTATTGTTTCTATCAAAAATTTCCCATGATTTAGGGTAGTATTTTTTTAAGTCGTATTGTGCAGAAGGGTGTATTGTTTTTATTTTATTTACCGAAACAGTATTTAGCTTAAAAAGTTCGTCAATTGGGTGAAGGCTTTCGTTTACCACTTTTAAAACCTCGCTTTCGTGTTTTTTCATGTCTGCTGAAATTACTTTTAACACAAGGTCTTTCCTATCCTTAAAATAGTTGTAAAGCGTTTTCTTAGAACACCCCAGTCTTACGGCAATATCATCCATGGTTATGCTCTTAATTCCATATTGTTGGAACAAAAGCTGAATGCGGTCACATATTTCTGTTATTTTTGTCAAAGTTTTAAAAGACAGCATGAAACTATAGAAACTTTTTTAATATTTAAAGTTTCCTTAAAAAATTAACAATAATTATGAATGCCAGAATAGTAGAAATATTAAAAATGAGTCCGCCAAAAGAAATTTCTGTAAGTGGGTGGGTGAGGTCTTTTAGAGGAAATAGGTTTATAGCATTGAACGACGGTTCGTGTATGGCAAGCTTACAAATTGTAATTGATGCTGAAAATTTTAGCGAAGAAATCGTTTCTAATATTAGCAACAGTGCTTCAATTTCAGTAAAAGGAAAACTAGTTCCTTCCCAAGGAGGTGGACAAGAAGTGGAGCTTCAGGCAGAAGAGATTACAATACTAGGGAAGAGCGATCAACAAGAAGTCCAAAAAACAATTTTACAACCAAAAAAACATTCTTTGGAAAAGTTGCGTGAGCAAGGTCACTTAAGAATGCGAACCAATCTTTTTGGTGCTGTTTTTAGAATTCGCCACCATATGGCATTTGCCATTCACAAATATTTTAACGACAATGGCTATTTTTATATCCACACCCCTATTATTACTGGAACGGACGCGGAAGGAGCAGGGGAGACATTTAGAGTAACCACTTTGCCTTTAGGGAAGAAAGAGGTGGACGATTCTGAAGACTTTTTTGGAAAGCCAACCCATTTAACGGTTTCAGGACAGCTGGAAGCGGAGCTTGCTGCATTGGCTCTTGGAAAAGTCTATACTTTTGGCCCTACTTTCAGAGCTGAAAACTCCAATACTACTAGACATTTAGCAGAGTTTTGGATGATTGAACCTGAAATTGCTTTTGCCGATATTAAAGATGACATTGATTTGGGCGAGGATTTTTTAAAATACTTAATTAACTATGCTCTTAATTTCTGCAAGGAAGACTTACAATTTTTAAATGACAGAGCAATTAAGGAAGAATCGCAATTGCCTAAAGACAAAAGAAACGAACTTTCTCTTTTAGAGAGAATGGATATGGTAATTGGCCATGATTTTGAAAGAATTACTTATACCCAAGCTATAGAAATACTATTACAGTCAAAACCTCACAAAAAGAAGAAGTTCAAATACGATGTTTCTTGGGGAGTTGATTTACAAAGTGAGCACGAAAAGTATTTAGTAGAAAAGCACTTTAAAAAACCGGTGGTAATAGTAGATTATCCTACATCTATAAAAGCATTTTACATGCGTCAAAATGAAGATGGAAAAACAGTCGCAGCTATGGATATTTTGTTCCCTGGTATTGGGGAAATAGTAGGAGGATCGCAGAGGGAGGAAAGACACGAAGTACTTGAACAAAAATGCAAGGAGTTTAATATTCCAAAAGAAGCTATATGGTGGTATTTAGAAACAAGGAAATTTGGAACTGTTCCTCACGCAGGATTTGGATTAGGCTTTGAAAGATTATTAATGTTTGTAACTGGAATGACTAATATAAGAGATGTTATTCCTTTTCCAAGAACGCCCAATAATGCAGAATTTTAATGCTTATGTATTATAAAAAATTGAATTTTAAATTATACAATTTTCTAAAAAGCGAATAAAATGGCTTTAAAACAATCTCTACAACAAAGACTTTTACAGAAGTTGTCTCCTCAGCAGATTCAATTAATGAAAATGTTGCAGTTGCCAACATTAGAGCTAGAAAAAAGAATAAAAGAAGAACTAGAGTTAAATCCAGCTTTAGATGAGGGAGAAGAACAAAATCTTGAAATTTCAGATGAAATTTCAGAAGCCGTAAATGAAAAAAGAGAGGAGTTTAATTATCAAGACTATATAAACGATGAAACACCATATTATAAAACACAGTCTAACAATTCAAATAAAGATTTTGATGAAAACCAAACTCCGCTTTCAGTAGGAGATTCATTTAGCGAAAAACTAGTCAGTCAAATTTCACTAAAAATAAAGAATGAAAAGCACCAAGTTATTGCAGAACATATAATAGGTAATTTGGATGAGTCTGGGTACTTAAGAAGGGACCTTTTTAATATTGTTGACGATTTGGCGTTTTCGCAAAATATTTTTACAACGGAAGAAGAGTTGCTGTTAGTGCTTTTAGAGGTTCAACAATTAGATCCACCAGGTGTTGGAGCTCGGAATTTAAAAGAATGCCTATTAATTCAGCTAAGGAAAAAAAAGAAAACAATTTCTACTAAAACTGCTGAGGTTATTCTTGAAAAGTGTTTTGATGCATTTATAAAGAAACACTTTAATAAAATTGAAAAAAAATTAGATATTGACAAAATTGCTATTAAGCAAGCTATTGCCGAAATAGTTAAGCTTAATCCTAAACCAGGAAATTCATTAATAGACATATCTAAATCCATTCATCAGATAACTCCAGACTTTACAATATTTGAAAATGACGGAGAAATATCAGTAGAATTAAATCAACGAAATGCTCCTCAATTAAGAGTTAGTAGAGACTATGTAGAAATGATTAAAGGCTACGATCAGACACCAAAAAACAAAAGAAACAAAGAAGCAGTTTTATTCATTAAACAAAAAGTGGATGCAGCTAAATGGTTTATTGAGGCAGTAAAACAAAGACAAAATACACTTTTAGTAACGATTAACGCGATTATAAAATTTCAAAAAAAGTTTTTTCTCACTGGAGATGAAAAAAATTTAAAACCAATGATTTTAAAAGATATAGCCATGATGGTGGATATGGACATTTCTACAATATCTCGAGTAGCAAACTCTAAACATGTAGCTACGCCTTATGGTATATTTTTGTTAAAATATTTTTTTAGCGAATCATTGACCAAAGAGTCTGGTGAAGAAGTTTCTACACGTGAGGTTAAAACAATTTTAAACGAAGCAATTTCTAACGAGGATAAGTCAAGGCCATTAACTGATGAAAAACTAGCAGCGTTACTTAAAACGGAAGGCTACTTAATAGCAAGAAGAACAGTAGCAAAATACAGAGAGCAGCTTAATATTCCTGTTGCAAGATTGAGGAAACAATTGATTTAGTTATGCGCATATTTTCAAATTTGATTTCGTTAATTTTTCATCCCGTATTCATAGTTATATATTCATATATAATTTATTTTAACATTCAAAATATTTATAATCAGATGTTATTCTTGGCTACACCAGATATTTATTGGGCATTATTGTGTTTTTTATTTCTCATGGCAGTTATTTTTCCACTTGTAACTGTTTTTGTTATGTACAAAAATAAAACGATAAGTAGTATTTCTATGCCAAAGAGAAAAGAAAGATTACCAGTTCTGGTATTAGTAGGGATTTATTACTTAATGACTTATTATATCTTTCAATATTGGAATGCAACTATGCTAAACCTATTCCACCCTTATTTATCATTTTTATTTGCGGGTGTATTTCTTTTACTTCTTTTAATAATAGTTACACTTTTTTGGAAAATAAGTATTCATTCTGCGTCTATTTCAGGTTTATGCGGTGGAATGATGGCGGAATCATTGATAGCTCAACCTGTTTCCGGCCAGGAAGAAGTTCTTTTGATTAATACTATTTTATTAATACTAATTGGTATTGTTTCTTTTTCAAGAATTCATCTAAAAGCCCATACTTTATATCAGACTGTTGCAGGTGTGATTTTAGGGTTTTCTTTAGTTTTTACTCTTGTTTTTTTCAAGATATATATTTAAAATTCATTAATTTTTTTTCCCAATTCCACGCGTGCTCAACAGAGTTTTCTAAATTAAATTTTGGAGCCCAATTCATTTCATCTTTTATAAGATTATTATCAGCATATATTTTTGGAACGTCTCCACTTCTACGAGGGCCAAAAGCATAATTTACAGCTACTTTATTTACATTCTCAAAACTATTTATTACTTCTAACACAGAAGAACCCTTTCCCATTCCCACATTGTAGATTTTAATGTAATTTTTTTTCTCAAGACTAAACTTTAGCGATAAAACATGGGCATTGGCTAAATCAACAACATGAATGTAATCTCTAATGCAAGTTCTATCTGGAGTGTCATAGTCGTTTCCGTAAATTGTTAATTTTTTTCTTTTCCCAATGGCAGTTTGAGTTATGAAAGGTAAAAGATTACTAGGGATGCCAATGGGGAGCTCACCAATTAAACCTGAAGGGTGTGCACCTATTGGGTTAAAATATCTCAAAAGTGTTAATGATAATTTTTCTCTAGCAGCATAAAAGTCTGTTAGTATTCTTTCTCCAACTTGTTTAGTATATCCATAAGGAGAAAAAGCTGGTTGGGTTTCGTTAGTTTCTTTTACTGGAATTTTTATTGGATTACCATATACAGTACAAGAGGAAGAAAATACAAATGAATTAATATTAAATTCAGAAACCAGCTCAAGTAGAGAGACTAGATTAGAAATATTGTTTTTATAATATTTTAACGGGTTTAGTACAGATTCATTTACAGATTTGTCCGCTGCGAAATGAATAATACCAATTGGGTTCTCTTTCTTTATTATTTCACGTAGCTTAATTTTATTTCCAATATCTACAGAATAAAAGCCAACTTTTTTACCAATAATTTTTTCAATATTCTTTATTATTAATGCATTAGAATTTCTAAAGTCATCAAGAATAATAGGAGTATATCCATTATTAATTAGCTCTACCGCTGTATGAGACCCAATAAAGCCTGCCCCACCTGTTAGTAGTATTTTCATATATCAATAATATAACTCTAAAAGTAAACAAATATTTTTTTAAAAAATTT
>Ga0213869_10001456_pt1 | contig 17749 bp, 11 predicted proteins | sample PICome_10_FD_160083 | JGI IMG/M metagenome (GOLD analysis project Ga0213869, IMG submission 160083) | Coastal seawater microbial communities near Pivers Island, North Carolina, United States - PICO132 | ecosystem: Environmental > Aquatic > Marine > Coastal | place: USA: North Carolina...
TTTCTTACAATTTTCCTTGATCCAAGCAGCCGCCTCTTCTTCAGCTGACCCTCCAATTTCACCGATCATGATAATCGCCTCAGTCTCGGGGTCTTCATTGAAAAGCTTAATAATATCTAGATGAGAAGTTCCATTGATCGGATCTCCTCCGATTCCGACACAAGTACTTTGGCCATAGCCGAGCGAAGTAACCTGCCAAACAGCTTCGTAAGTGAGCGTGCCAGAACGAGAGAGAATACCAACGTTTCCTTTTTTGTGAATGTAGCCTGGCGCAATTCCAATACGGCAACCACCAGTGGAATCAGGACCAGCTCCAGGAGTAACGACGCCAGGACAGTTCGGCCCAATAAGGCGAGTTTTGGATCCACGCATGTATTCCTTTACTCGCATCATATCCATCACAGGAATGCCTTCGGTAATGGCGACAATTAGGTCAACACCAGCATCAACCGCCTCAAGGATAGCATCAGCAGCGAATGGCGGAGGCACGAAAATTGCCGAAGTAGTGGCTCCAGTTTCTTTAACCGCGTCAGAAACGGTATCATAAATTGGAACACTATAATCGCCATGATTGAACATTTTCCCTCCTTTACCTGGAGTTACTCCTGCAACAAGCGAGGTTCCATATTCGAGACTCAGCCCAGCATGGCGTCCGCCAAACCCACCAGTAATTCCTTGCACCAAAACCTTGGTGTCTGCATTAACGAGAATAGACATCTTTTTATAATTCAGTTTGGGATTTAGACAGAAGCAACAGCCTTTTTGGCGGCATCTGCCAGATCGTCCGCGCCGGTAATAGCGAGCCCGGAAGCGGAAAGGGTTTCGCGGCCAGCAGTTACATTATTTCCTTCGAGACGAACGATGAGAGGCAGTTTAAGTCCTGTCTCCTGAACTGCTGCCACCACGCCCTCGGCAATCACGTTGCAGTCCATAATACCACCGAAGATATTAATCAAAATCGCTTCGACCTTAGCGTCAGATTGAATGATATTAAACGCTCCGACGACCTGCTCTTTGGTCGCGCCACCACCGACATCAAGAAAATTGGCAGGATCTCCACCCGCAAACTTGATAGCATCCATAGTTGCCATGGCTAAACCAGCCCCGTTCACGAGGCAGGCAATGTTTCCATCAAGTCCAATGTAGCTGAGGTCAAACTCAGAAGCAGCAACTTCGCGAGGGTCCTCTTCTTCGGTATCACGATAAGCTAAGACCTCAGGGTGGCGATAAAGCGCATTATCATCAAAACCAAACTTTGCATCAAGAGCGAGCACCTGTCCGTCATTAGTTTCGACAAGCGGGTTGATCTCGACCATGTCGCAATCAAGACTAAGAAATAGTTTGTAGAGATTTTTGAGGAGCTTCCCAAATTCCTTGGCAGCTCCACCCTTAAATCCTAGAGCAGCCGTGAGCTTACGGACTTCATAAGGCTGAAGACCAGCGAGCGGATGAATCAGCTGCTTGATAATTTTTTCAGGACGATTTTCAGCGACCTCCTCAATATCCATCCCCCCCTCGGTCGAGGCAACAATTACAGGACGGCTAGTGTCGCGGTCCATGAGGAGCGAAAGATAATATTCGTGTTCGATCTCAACTGCGTCGGCAACCATTACCTTACGGACAAGGCGTCCCTCGTTGCCAGTCTGTTTGGTCACAAGAGTTTCGCCTATCATTTTGCCTGCGATTTCGCCGATCGCGACGGGATCTTTGGTGAGATGGACTCCACCTTCGAAACCATTTTTAAAGGTGCCTTTTCCCCGGCCCCCTGCGTGGACCTGAGCCTTGACCACCAAAAGGTCCGAACCTATTTCTTTAGCGATGGCTTCCGCCTCTTCAGCTGTTCCTGCCATCTTTCCCCGGGGACTGGGGACTTCAAAGCGATCAAACAGCTCCTTTGCCTGATATTCGTGGATATTCATGCCGGGAAAAGACGGACGCTAGCCATGGAAACACCTCGTGCAATGCTTAATCGTCAGAATTAGTAATCTTAAGCTTATTTCTGTCGCCAAATGACCGCTTCCAACGATCAATAAACGAGTAGAAAGAAAGTTCCCTCAGCATTACAAAACCTCCTCTATTTCGGATCAGGATCTCTAATTACTAGAAATCATCGGTATTTACGGCCTGAAACGTCATTCGTGGCAGGAATTAAAGCGCTTGTTGATTCAATAGGTAACGATCGCCTCACTCTGAAATAATGGGGTATTTTCAAAGCCTCTTGGATTCTGATTCAAAGGTCCCAAAAGCGACTCTGCTAAAATCTTGCCATTTTCCCGAAAAGCCCCCCTTGCTTCTCTCGCGTGAACGGTATATTTGACCTTCCCCGGCAAAAAAGCGGGTAAAATTTCATGATCAAGTGGACTCTCCAGAAAATCGTTGGTTCTAAAAACCAACGTGAACTCAAGCGCATGCAGCCCTTGGTGGAACGAATCAATGAACTTGAGGAGGCCTATCAAAGGGAATCCGAAGAGCAATTGCTCTCTCGTGTTAAAGATTGGCAGAAGCATCTCCATCGCTACCTCCCGCTACAGCTACCCACCAAAAGGCAGCTAGAAACGATGGATAACGAATCTATCTTGGCTGCAGCAACTCATGTTCAGGAAAGATTCGATGCTCTTCGCGACGAATTCCCCAATCTTCCTACCCGCATCAAGACTCGCGAAGATATCAACGATGCTAAGACCGCTTTCAACAAAATCGACGAAGAATTTCCGGATCTTCGTGACAAGTATCTCGATAATATTCTTCCAGAAGCCTATGCCACTGTAAAAAACGGAGCTCGTCGCCTTTGCGGAACTGAGATCGAAGTGGTCGATAATATGCTGCTCTGGGATATGATTCATTTTGACGTCCAGCTCGTGGGAGGCATCTCGCTTCATCAAGGAAAGATTGCTGAAATGCAAACTGGTGAAGGTAAGACATTAGTGGGAACCCTCCCCGTTTTCCTCAACGCTCTTACCGGACTTGGAGTCCACCTCGTAACCGTCAACGACTATCTTGCTCGTCGTGACTCAGAATGGATGGGTGCTCTCTTTAAATACCTCGGTCTGACCGTCGGTTGCATTCAAAACCAGCAGTTTCCTAGTATCCGCCGAGAGCAATATTATTGCGACATCACTTATGGAACAAATGCCGAATTTGGATTCGACTATCTTCGCGACAACGGAATGGCTGGATCGACCGATGATCAAGTTCAGCGCGATCACTACTTCGCAATTGTTGACGAGGTCGACTCAATTCTAATCGATGAAGCCCGGACCCCCCTCATCATCTCCGGTCCCGCCGTTATTTCCAACACCGAGGAATACAAACGCTACCGCAGCGAAATTGAGCAGTTGGTCAAAAAGCAAAATCACCTTTGCAACGAGCTTGCCGCAGAGGCCAATAAGGCACTCGAGGAAGGCGACGATGATGTTGCTGGACGAGCACTCTTTAAGTTGAAACTAGGTCAACCCCGCAACCGCCAGTTCATGCGTTGCATGGAAGACCCGGACACGCGCCGCCTCATTGAAAAGACTGAACTTTCATTCTATCAAGATGCCCAAAAGAAGGAACTATTTGCGATCAAGGAAGAGCTTTACTTTACGGTGGACGAAAAAGGCCACGACGCTGACCTCATGGAAATGGGTCGTGAGTTCCTTTCTCCTGAAGATCCTGAAGCATTCGTGATCCCCGACCTCGCCACTGAATTCGCAGATGTCGATGCAAACTCTGATCTGGACGATGAAAAACGCCTCGCCGAAAAGGACAAAATTCAGACCAAAATGGATGCTCAGGGCACCCGGGTTCACGCCATTTCCCAACTCCTGAAAGCTTATTGTTTGTATGAGAAAGACAACGAATATGTTGTCAAGGACGGCAAGGTCGTCATTGTCGACGAGAATACCGGACGCGAAATGACCGGACGCCGTTGGTCTGATGGGCTTCACCAAGCGGTCGAAGCAAAAGAAAATGTGGAAATCGAGCGCGAAACCCAAACTTACGCTACAATCACGATCCAAAATTATTTCCGACTATACGAAAAACTCGGCGGCATGACTGGGACCGCTGAAACTGAAGCTGCAGAATTTCAGGATATCTATGGACTCGACGTGCTCCCTATCCCCAATCACAAGCCAAACCAGCGGATTGACCACAACGACCAAGTTTTCAAGACCCGTCGCGAAAAATTCAACGCCGTTGTTGCAAAAATCCAACAATGCCATGAGTCGGGGCAACCCGTCCTTGTTGGAACCGCTTCGGTCGAAGCATCCGAAACGCTCTCGCGAATGCTTCAGCGTTCAAAGATTAAGCATAAAGTTCTCAACGCTAAGTATCACCTTCAGGAAGCTGAAATCGTGAAGGCAGCCGGCCAGCTTGGTTCGGTCACCGTCTCAACCAACATGGCTGGACGCGGAACCGATATCAAACTTGGCCCAGACGTAAAAGAAGCCGGGGGACTCTTCGTCATCGGCACTGAGCGACACCAATCCCGCCGAACTGACCGACAACTACGTGGACGTTGTTCACGTCAAGGCGACCCAGGGGCTTCACAATTCTTCATCTCTTTTGAAGATGATTTGATGCGCAACTTCGCTGCTGCCGATCGCATGACCAACATAATGGATCGATTCGGTATGGAAGATGGAGAAGCTCTCGAACACAAATGGCTTAACCGTTCAGTTGAAACAGCTCAAAAGCGAGTCGAGCAAATGTACTATCGCCGACGAAAATACGTCCTCGACTTCGATGACGTAATGAATCGTCAGCGCGAAGTGGTTTATGGCTATCGTAACGAGGTTCTCAAATCGGAAGATCCGCGAGAACTCATTATGGAGCTTCTTGACCGCATCATCCCCGCCCAGGTAAGTTACTACATGGAAGAGCACGATGAAGGTCAGCCTGACCTCATGGAACTTCTAAACTGGGTGAATAAAACCTTTCCTCTTCATCTCTCCGTCGCCGAGGCAAAGTTTGAAACCCGCGATATTGATGGCAACTCAAAATTTCTCCTCGATCGGATCCATACCGCCTACAACCGTAAGATCGAGATGGAAAATTCTGAACACCTCGATTCTCTCGAGCGCCACATCATGCTCAATGCCATTGATCAAAAATGGCAGGAACATCTTTACGCAATGGACTCACTTCGGGAAGGCGTTCAACTTCGTGCGCAAGGTCAAAAAGATCCTCTCGTGGAATATAAAATGGAGTCTTATAAGCTCTTCACCGCTCTCATGGATACGATTGATGAGGGAGCAGTTCACAATCTTTTCCGCTTCACCACGATCCGTGAAATTGACCCCGTTCTTGCCGATGCACCCCAACAGACTTCAGGAGGAAGTGAAAATAATATGGCAGTCTCCGGTTCATCTAGTGTTGTTCCCGAAGCCGGAAGCGGTTCCGATGAAAGTGGCTTGAAACTCAACCTTCCGAAGCGCCGCCCCATCGCGAAGGTCGGACGAAACGAACCTTGCATCTGCGGATCAGGCAAGAAATACAAGCAATGCTGCGGTCGTATGACCGAGTAACCTGCCCGAATTAAAATCTTTCATTCTAGAGGCGCTTCCGCAGAAATGTAGGAGCGCCTTTTTTAACGAATAAGATGAGAAAACCCGAAGACGAACTCACAGACCTTGAACAAAGAGGACTTCTTCGCGGGCTACGTCCAATAAGAAATCCGGATCTTCCAATCGTCGAACTACAAGGCCGTAAACTCATCAACTTTTCGTCGAATGATTACCTCGGGCTTTCCCAACACCCGATTCTTATTGAAGCCGCCACGAAAGCCTTGCGAGATTACGGTACTAGCAGCACGGCATCTCGACTTATTTGCGGGTCCCTTGAGATCTTCCACCAACTTGAAGAAAAAATAGCAACTCTTAAAAAGGCCGAAGCAGCTCTCACTTTCGCCAATGGCTTTGTCACCGCGATGGGAGTAATCCCTGCACTTATGAGCAAAGGTGATACCGTGATTCTAGACAAACTCGCTCATGCCTGTCTCATAGACGCCGCTAAACTCTCCGGAGCAACCCTACGCATCTTCCCGCACAACGATCTTAATAAACTCGAAAAGCTCCTCACCTCTAGTAACGGCCGTACTTTAATCGTAACCGAATCCGTCTTTTCCATGGATGGCGACCTTTGCCCGCTCTCTGAAATCGTAAAGCTAAAGGAAAAATACGGTGCACTCCTCTTTCTGGACGAAGCGCATGCCATTGGTGTACTCGGCCAAACCGGACAAGGGCTTGCAGAGAAGTTAGGCCTTCAGGATCAAATTGATTTTCAAATGGGGACCCTCGGTAAATCGTTGGGCTCGGCAGGCGGCTACCTCGCATCATCTAGGTCATGGATTGACCTTTTCATCAATAAAACCCGTTCCTTAATCTACTCGACGGCGCCACCACCCTCACAAGCCGCTGCGAGCCTTGCCGCTCTCGATCTTTTGAATTCACCCGAAGGAATCGAGAGACGCGGTCGCCTCAAGACATACTCGGACTCCTTCGCTTCCCCCACCCCTATTATCCCCAAAATTATTGGTGAAAACAGGTCCGCGCTCGCCGCGTCGGATTCTCTCCTCAAAAGTGGTTTTTTGGTTCCAGCGATCCGATACCCAACCATCCCGCGAGGAACTGCACGACTTCGCATCACCCTAAGCGCTGCTCACACCACAGAAAACCTTAACGATCTCAAAGAGGCCTTGGCCTTGCTCTAAAAACACTACAAACTCTTCATATGTCCAGATTTTCAGGAAAACGAGTTGTGATCACTGGGGCCGGTCGCGGTATCGGCCTAGCCATTGCTCACGCTTTCGCCCGCGAGGGCGCAAAACTTGCGATCATTTCCCGCAACCCCACGAGCTGTGGTGCAGCAGCCAAGGAGATTAACGCAATTCATCCCGATTCAACCCGCTTTTACGCATTAGACGTGGCTGATTTCGATTCCGTGCAAGAGACTGGAAAAACTATCGTCGAGGACCTTGGTGGAATCGATATTCTCATCAACAATGCTGGCGTAACACGTGATGGATTGATTATGCGAATGAAGTCCGAGGATTGGGACACCGTTCTTGACACCAATCTCAAGGGAGCCTTCAACCTTGTTAAGGCCCTTCAACGTCCACTCATGAAAGGTAATGATCCCCGAATCATTAACATCAGCTCCGTGATTGGACTGATTGGAAACGCCGGCCAAGCCAATTATGCAGCTTCAAAAGCGGGGCTTATCGGTTTCACTAAATCAGTGGCTCGCGAACTTGCTGGGCGCAAAGTCACATGTAATGCGATTGCTCCAGGCTTTATCACCACTGATATGACCGATGAACTTTCTGACGACCTCAAACAAGGTATCATCGCAAAAGTCCCCCTCGCTGATTTTGGTCAAGTTGACGATATTGCCAATGCCTCACTTTTCCTTGCCGGTCCAGAAGCCCGCTACATCACTGGCCAAGTGCTCGCCGTAGACGGCGGCATGACCATGTAAGGTAATGACCCTTCTCTTGATTCGTCACGCAACCGCCGCAGCTCACGGGCTAGCTGGTGGCGACTTCGTCCGGAATCTTGTCGAAAAGGGCCACGAACAATCGCAGCGAGTTGGAAAGTTTCTTAAAAAACACGAGCTTACTCCCGATATCGTTCTCTCAAGCCCCGTTTTACGAGCAAAGGAAACGGCTGAAATCCTAGCCGGAGAAGGTTGTCCAAAACCTGTAATCGAATCTTGGCTCGCTTGCGGGATGAGACCAGAAACCGCCCTTCGGGAGCTCAAGGTCTATCAACAATTCAATCGAGTTGCGATAGTTGGCCATGAGCCCGATTTTTCAGCTCTGGTCGAACACATTCTCGGCTCAGAGACTTACTCAATCCGCGTCAAAAAAGCCTCAATCATTTCGCTGGAATTGGGTCGCCATCCAATACTCAATTTCAGTATTCCATGTAAATTACTGAAGTAGTTCAATCTACCTCACTTGAGACTCGGAACTGATGTTTGCCAACTGCGAAAAATTCGATGGCGCCACGGCATTCGTCTCTCATAAAAAATCAAAACGATAAGGAATAAAAGAAAGAAGGAACCTCTCCGGTGACACGATTATGCAAATGCTGTTCCCCGAGATCTCTTACGTCGCCAATTCGTCAAAAAAGATTATTTCTCAAGTTTCCCCTAATTTTTTCTAGAGTAATCCGTTCTGCTCCTCATAAATCAGTGAATCTCTTCGCTGGCCAAACTCCCTTTTAATCCTTAGTCTTGACCACCCCAAATTCAAAGACCTTTCTCATCCTATCATGAGCTTACACGCACAACTCTCGCCGGAAGCCCAGGCTCGACTTTTGTCCCAACAGCGGATGTCAACCATCACAAGCTTGATCATCGCTCTCTTGTTAATGGTCCTAGTTGGTTTGATCCTTTGGATTATCGCGATGAATCTTCCTGCTAAAAATATTCCGCAATTGGTTAGCTATAACGGAACTCCAGAATCAGAGGAAAATCTCAAACAAAAGAAAGTTCAGACCCAAATTGAGAGGAAACCTGCGGCTCCCTCAGCTTCGATGTCCAAGGTCATTGCCGCAAATACATCATCCCCCACTGCCATTCCAATACCAGAAATCGACGTCCCCGATCCCAGCACCGACTTTGGTGATGGAAATGACTTTGGCGACGGCTGGGGCGACGGGGACGGGTCAGGTGCCGGTGGTGGATTCGGGAATATCCCGACCGCCATGAAAAAGCGTTGTTCCAAAGCAGACCGTCTTCAGCGTTTGACTTCGAGCGGCGGAACCGAAAAGTGCGAAGACGCCGTGGTTGCGACTCTGCGCTGGCTGAAAGAAGAACAAAACGAAGACGGCTCATGGTGCGGCCAAAAGCAAATTGGTATGACTGGTCTTGGGCTCCTAACCTTTTTGGGTCATTGCGAGACTGCGGGCTCAGAAGAGTTTGGCGAAACAGTCCTCGCCGCTATCACCTTCCTCGTTGACAAGGCGATGAAGAATAACGGTAAGCTTGGAAGCGACTTCAAAGATAATCACTGGTGCTACGAGCACTCCATTGCCGTTTATGCTTTAGCTGAAGCTTACACTCTCTGTATCAAATCTTTCGGAGAAAATATTAATCAGCTGGAAGATGCCGTCATGGCTTCCGGACAATTTCTAATCAACAGTCAACACCAAGGTGGGGGCTGGGACTATGCATACAGTGAGGATAGCGCCAGAGGCGGTGATGTTTCCATCGTCGGCTGGCATCTCCAAGCCCTTAAGGCCTGCAAATACACCGGTCTTGATTTTGCCAACCTGACACGCTGCTACAAAAAAGGACTCGATTATGTTGAGCGATGCCAGCTGGCAAGTGGAGCAATTGGATACTCTGGCCCAAATATCGGCGGTGGATCAGACGGAACCACTCTTGCTGCTGTTGGCGCTCTTTGCTTCCAAATTTGGAAATCTTCCGCCAGTAAAGTTGCCCGCAAGGCCGTCCGATTTATGGACAAGGAAATGAAATTTGATTGGAATACTGCAGACTCCGACCTCTACGGTCACTACTATGCTGTCCAGTGTATGATTAACAATGGCGGACCTGAGTGGGAGCGCTACAACAAACTTTTTCGCGATCAGGTTCTCAATAACCAGCACAAAGACGGTTATTATAAAGTTGTTGGTGGAGGAAACAAAATCAACGCGGTAGCGGGATCGTTTGCCGGAGACGGAGGTTACGGTCGTCACTACCGTGCTTGCCTCGCGACTTTGATGCTTGAGTCCTATTACCGCTTCCTCCCTGCCACCGGAGCAAAGACCAACTAGATTTACTCTCTTTATTTTTCAAAAGCTGCGCACCTGGAGGTGCACAGCTTTTTTCTTTGTCGAAATACACAAATTGGGCCTAAATCAAAGGAGAGATCCAAATTTTCAGTCTTCTCTAAGAAACTAAGATGTTGAAGCGTTCTAAATACAGGCAAGAGTTTACTTCTAGCTCGTGAACAAAACTTCAGCTCTTGTTCTGGGAGAATCTGACCTAAAAATACATCCTCTTACGATAAACCTATGAGCCTACATGCACAACTTTCGCCGCAAGCCCAAGCTCGACTTGCGGCCCAACAGCGGATGTCGACCATCACCAGCCTAATCATCGCTCTTTTGCTAATGGTCCTCGTAGGACTCATCCTCTGGATCATCGCGATGAACCTGCCATCTAAAAACATCCCGCAATTAGTGAGCTACAACGGCACTCCGGAATCGGAAGAAAATCTCAAACAAAAGAAAGTTCAGACAAAAATTGAACGCAAACCTGCTGCACCTTCAGCTTCAATGTCGAAGGTTATCGCAGCCAACACCTCATCTCCCACGGCTATTCCTATCCCGGAAATCGACGTTCCGGATCCAAGCACTGACTTTGGCGATGGAAATGACTTCGGAGACGGTTGGGGTGACGGAGATGGATCCGGCGCTGGTGGTGGGTTTGGTAACATCCCGACCGCCATGAAAAAGCGCTGCTCAAAAGCCGATCGACTTCAGCGACTCACTTCCAATGGCGGCACTGAAAAATGTGAAGACGCCGTTGTCGCCTCACTACGCTGGCTAAAGGAGAAGCAAAATAAGGACGGTTCATGGACTAATCGGTCGGTGCCTATGACTGGACTTGCTCTCCTTGCCTATCTCGGCCACTGCGAAACAGCAGGATCGGAAGAATTCGGCGACACCGTTCTCGCTGCCATCACTTTTCTTGTCGACAAGTCTATGAAGAATAACGGCAAGCTAGCTGATGATTTTAAGGCAAAAAGCTGGTGCTATGAGCACGCAATTGCGGTTTACGCCCTAGCTGAGGCTTACACCCTTTGTGTGAAGTCCTTCGGGGAAAATATCAATCAGCTGGAAGATGCAGTCATGGCTTCCGGCCAATTCCTCATCAATAGCCAGCACTCAAATGGTGGTTGGGCTTACTCATACGTCGAAGAGGGTGGGCATACCGACACTTCAATTGTAGGATGGCAACTTCAAGCCCTTAAGGCCTGCAAATACACGGGTCTCGATTTCGCCAACCTAAGAAATTGCGTAAAAAAGGGCCTCGACTACATGGAGACCAAGCAAGCTCCTAGCGGAGCATTTGGCTACTCTAGCCCTTCGATCCGCGAAGACGGAACCACGCTTGCAGCTGTCGGTGCTCTTTGCTTTCAAATATGGGAGTCTTCCGCAAATCGCCAAGCCCGTAAGGCGGTGAAGTTCATGCATGAGAACATGAAACTTGATTGGAATACCAAACACTCCGATCTCTACGGCCACTATTACGCTGCCCAAGTGATGATAAACAATGGTGGTAAAGAGTGGGAAAAATACAACGAACTCTTTAGAGACCAAGTCCTCAATAACCAAAATAAAGATGGTTCATACAAGTCAGTTCAGGCAGGCCACGGCCTCAACGGAGGTGGTGGTTTTTCTGAACACTACCGTAGCTGCCTTGCAACCTTAATGCTCGAATCGTATTACCGCTTCCTGCCAGGGACAGGTCAAAAGAACTGACACTATCTTGGCAGATCAAATCTAAAAACCGCTCACCTGAGGTAAGCGGTTTTTTAGCCTCATAATTTCTCACTGGCACTGGCAAGCAACCAAAGAGCATCGGAAAGTCGGTTTAGAAAAATTCTAACTTCAGCCGACGCCACTTCATTTGCAACATCCCAGGTCCGACGCTCGGCTCTCCTTGCTACTGTCCTAGCCAGATGAATCCGCGCAGACACCTCTCCTCCTCGCTCCCCCGGCCTCAACCAGCCCTTAAATTTTTCCTCCTTCTCAATCGAAGCGCTCCAGTCCTCCAGCCATTCGATTTCAATTGTTGAGATACGCCCAAAACCAGATTTCTCATACTCTATCTCTTTACCCATCGGCATTGCGAGCTCTCCCATCAAAGTTACTAACCATTCTTGAATCTGGTCAATCGCCCTAGCCACCTCACCATCCACAAGAACACGGGCTATTCCTAGATTCGCGTTTAATTCATCAATAGCTCCCAAAGCTTCTATTTGAGGATCTCCTTTTGAAGCTTTGCCTCCAAATAATAAATCGGTAAATCCCTTATCTCCTCTTTTTGTCGTAATACTCATAGCCCGCGTCATTTTCGCCTTTCCTTCGCTCCCGTCCACTACGAAACTCTCCTCCATGCAACGTCGACACTTCATAAACACGTCTTTTGCCGCCCTTACTACCGCAGCCTTCGCAGATCATCATGGCAAACATCCAACAGCCAAGGCAGAAGATCTCTTCAAGATCTCTCTTGCTCAATGGTCTAACCATCGAGCCCTAAAGGGTGGTAAAATGACCAATATGGATTGGCCAGAATACACCAAAAAAACTTATGATATCCTCGCACTTGAATACGTAAATCAATTCTTCAAGGATAAGGCAAAGGACAAACAATATCTTGGCGAACTCAATAAGCGGGTTTCTGATCTTGGTATGAGGAACGTCCTGATTATGGTCGACGGTGAAGGGCATATTGGCGCCGGTTCTGATCAAAAGCGTCAAAAGACCATCGATAATCATAAGAAATGGGTCGATGCAGCCAAACGCCTGGGATGTCACTCCATTCGTGTAAACTCCCACGGAGAGGGCAAAGATGACGCTGAAAAGGCAGTAAATTGCGTCAAAGGTCTGAGCGCCCTTTCGACTTTCGCCCGCGATCATCAAATTAATGTTATTGTGGAGAACCACGGAGGCCTCTCTTCGAACGGGGCCTGGATGTCCAAAGTCCTAAAGGATGTTGGACTCGATAACTGCGGTTCCCTTCCTGATTTCGGTAACTTCCACGGATATGATCGCTACAAAGGCCTTAAAGAACTCATGCCTTTTGCTAAGGGTGTTTCCGCAAAGTCACATGAATTCAATGATAAAGGCGAAGAGACCAAGACCGATTTCACCAAAGCTTTAGGAATCGTTCTCGATCATGGTTACCATGGCTGGATTGGAGTCGAATATGAGGGTCGCAATCTCTCCGAGGACGATGGCATCAAAGCCACCAAAGCCCTCCTAGAAAAGAGCCGGGCCGCTCTTCACGCGAAGAAAAAGTAGCTATTCCAATTTCATTTAGACCGTGTGCCTTCAGGCGCACGGTCTTTTTTGCGATTATACAGACCAGCCCTGATTAAAAACCATTACGATTACGAAGCTACAAATTCAAAAAAGCTTCATCAATCTCTGAGTAAAGCCTTATGCTTTCTCGCTGCTTTCGCCACAAAACTTCCCGCCGTTTCGCTTACGAACGATGACACCTTCTATCTAACGAACCCAAAAACCAGTCCCTACGGTTAAGCTTTCATTCCCCTTGCTCCATTCCTTCACGTCAACTAATGTCAGGGCTTAAACACCATGCATCGTCTTTTCGTCGAAAAAACCACTCCTTTTGCCAACGACTCCGCTCACCTCATCGGTGATCTCCGCAACAACCTGGCGATAGAAAGCATCAAATCAGCTCGCATCGTGCAACGATATGATCTCGATGGTCTAACTGACGAGGAATTTGCCAAGGCGACTCAACTTATCCTCTCCGAGCCTCAGGTTGAGACCTCATCGACCGAGCTCTCACTAAGCTCTGATGAAACCGCCTTCGCCGTGGAATTTCTTCCCGGTCAATTCGATCAACGGGCCGACTCAGCCGCTCAATGTGTTCAGATCCTAACCGGTAAAGAACGACCCTTCGTTTCTTCCGCCCGTGTCATCATCCTAACCGGCAAGCTCTCTAAAAAAGATTTGGAAGCGATCAAAAAATATCTCATTAACCCAGTCGATTCCCACGAGGTCTCAGTTGACGCACCTTATAAACGTAACGACTCCCCCGAGCCCACAAACGTCGCTATCCTCAAGGGATTCAATCAAAAATCCAAGGCAGACTTTGAGCGATATCGTAGCGAGCTCAGCCTCGCAATGTCGACCGCCGATCTTCTTCATACCCAGAAGCATTTCCAAAAAGAGGACCGCGAACCAACAATCACCGAGCTCCGCATGCTCGACACCTATTGGTCTGACCACTGCCGTCATACCACCTTCATGTCAAAGATTGCGAAGGTCAGCTTCGACGATGGAACTGAAGTGATTCAAGAAACTTACGATACCTACCTAGCTACCCGAGACGAAGTTTACGGAGCAAACACCGAACGTCCAGTCACTCTCATGGACATCGCACTCATGGGAATGAAAGAGCTCCGCAAATCTGGTGAACTCGACAATCTTGAAGTCTCAAACGAAATTAACGCTGCATCTATCGTTGTGCATGGAGATGACGAACAGGAATGGCTCGTCCAATTCAAAAATGAAACACACAATCACCCTACCGAAATCGAACCTTTCGGTGGGGCCGCCACTTGTCTTGGCGGTTGTATTCGCGATCCGCTTTCGGGCCGTTCTTATGTTTATCAAGCAATGCGGGTCACTGGTGCCGCCGACCCCCGCATCCCTTACGATGAGACAATCCCCGGCAAGCTTCCTCAGCGAAAGATTTGTCAGGAATCCGCGCACGGATATTCTTCTTACGGCAACCAAATAGGCCTCGCCACCGGAAAGGTATCTGAGGTTTACCATCCCAATTACGCCGCTAAACGCATGGAAATAGGCGCAGTTGTTGCCGCTTCTCCCCGAAAAAACGTCTTCCGAGGAGGACCCGCAAATGGCGATTACATCCTCCTTATCGGAGGACGCACTGGACGCGATGGGGTTGGTGGAGCTACCGGTTCTTCAAAAGAACATACGGACGACGCTTTAGACAATTCAGCCGAAGTTCAAAAAGGAGATGCTCCCACCGAACGTAAAATTCAACGCCTCTTTCGAAATCCTGAACTTGCGCCAAAGATAAAGATCTGTAACGACTTTGGAGCAGGAGGAATATCGGTCGCGATTGGCGAAATTGCCGACAGCCTTGAAATCAACCTTGATGCTGTCCCGAAGAAATATGATGGTCTTGATGGAACTGAACTTGCAATTTCGGAATCGCAGGAGCGTATGGCTATTTGTGTTGACCCCTCGGAGGTCGCTTACTTCATTGCTGAGTCCGACAAAGAGAATCTTGAATGTGTCCACGTCGCCACCGTCACCGATACCGGTCGCCTCCGTATGACCTGGCGCGGCAAAACCATTGTCGATCTCACACGCGAATTCCTCGATACAAATGGCGTCCAACAAGAAGCCACTGTTCACGTCGAGGCGATCGGCACAGAGTCTCCACTCGATTGCATTGCATTCGAAAGCTTCGCCGACGCACTGGGTGATCTCAATATTTCTTCCCAAAAAGGCCTTGGTGAAATGTTCGATTCATCAGTCGGAGCAGGCACCGTGCTTTCGCCATTTGGGGGAAAGCACCAGTGCACACCCGTCGATGCCATGGTGGCCACCCTCCCATTTCTCGAAGGCCAAACTAAAATCTGCACTCACATGTCTTGGGGCTTTAATGCCAATATTGCAACATGGTCTCCTTATCACGGGGCTGCGTATGCCGTCACCGAGTCAGTCTGCCGGGCCGTAGCTTCAGGTGCCCGCTTAAGCGATATTCGTCTCACTCTCCAGGAATACTTTCCAAAGCTTGGGGATGACTCTTCCCGCTGGGGACTTCCCTTCGCAGCACTACTCGGTGCCTTTAAGGCGCAACATGAACTCCGCCTCGGAGCGATTGGTGGAAAAGATTCAATGTCAGGAACATTCAACGACATTGACGTCCCACCAACCCTTGTCTCTTTTGCTCTAGCGCCCGGAAACACAAAACATGTTGTGTCTCCAGAATTTAAAGAAATTAATTCACTTATCTCTTTTATCGAGGTTCCGCGCGACGAAAATCAACTTCCAGATTTCCGCGCGCTTAAGGAGATTGCCGACACCCTTCACGGTGCAAATATCCTAGCCGCCCATACCTTGGATCACGGGGGTATTGCCACTGGCCTCAGTAAGATGTCATTCGGAAACGGAATCGGCGCGAGTATCAAGACAGACATCAATCTTCACCAAGAGCGCTTCCTTTCCTTTCTGATTGAATCAAAGGAAGAAATTACCGGCGGAATCGTTATTGGAAAAACCCAGATTGAGCCAACCATCCAAGTCGGCTCAGACACTCTTAAACTCGGGGAACTTTATGACGCATGGACTAATCCCCTCTCTGAAATCTATCCCGAGACCGCGGACCCTTCGACGAGCGAAGCCGACACCTTTAACTCAACGTTCGAGGTTAAACACTCAACCACTAAAAGCCAAAATCCCAAGGTCATCATTCCGGCATTTCCCGGAACCAACTCGGAATACGATTCCGCGAAGGCATTTCGAGAAGCGGGTGCCCTAGCCGAAATCCAAATCTTTCGTAATCTCACTCCGCAAGCAGTTGAAGAATCACTTGCTGACCTCGCCGAAAGCATCCGAAAATCTCAGATTCTCATGCTGCCCGGTGGTTTCTCAGCTGGTGACGAACCCGCGGGATCAGGAAAGTTTATCGCGACTATCCTTCGGAGCCCCGAGGTTGCCGACGCAGTCATGGATCTCCTCAAAAACCGCGATGGCCTGATCCTAGGAATCTGCAATGGTTTTCAAGCGCTTATAAAAACCGGTCTCGTTCCATATGGCGAAATTCGGGAGCCAAAACCCGGCGATCCTACTTTGACCTTCAACGATATTGGAAGGCACATTGCCCGTTACGCAACCACCCGCATTTCTTCGACGCAGTCACCATGGCTTGCCGATACTCAAGTGGGCGATCTTCACAACATTCCCTTCTCACACGGCGAGGGCAAGTTCTATGCCAACGAAGAAGACCTCCGCAAACTCGCTGCCACCGGTCAAATTGCGACGCAATACACTGACCTCAGCGGCCAACCTACCATGGCTCCTGAATTCAACCCGAATGGTTCGATTCATGCCATTGAGGGAATTTCATCGCCCTGCGGTCGCGTCCTCGGGAAAATGGGCCACACAGAACGACAAGGACCGGATGTCGGGAAAAACATTTCTGGCAATCTATACCAGCCACTCTTTAAAGCTGGAGTTAAATACTTCTCCTAGGCGAACTTACAATTTTTAACATTGGAGGGCAGAGCCGCAGGATCCGTATCCTAATTTATCTCCAACGGAGTAAGAAAATCTAAAAGAGTTTTTTATTCTTCTACTTTTTTTACAGTCACGCCCATTCCGTCATCGCTGATTACTCGAACCGGATCTCCTTTCTCCAGAAAAAACCCGTCAGCCAAAACCTCCAGAAGCTTACCATCAACTTCCGCTTTTCCATTTGGCCGTAAATCAGTGACCGCAATACCGGTTCTACCAAACAAAGCTCCTGCCTCGACCTCCTGATCATCACCATTTCCTCGTCCTAGCGAACTAGGCAACATTGTCTTATCGATAAAACTTACCTTTGGGAGAAACTTCATCATGAGAAAAACAAGAAATAGTGAGCCGAAAATCCCAATTGCCAAATTCATTGCTGGCTTTCGAAGGGCGTCTGCGAAGCTCACTTCTTCTGAGCCACCCCACTGATAGGTCTGCCACGTTACGCCATCGAACATCGAAAAGACAACTGCCCCAACAAGTAAAACTAGCCCGGTGATCCCTGCCACTCCAAATCCAGGAATCACAAAGATTTCGACTCCGATCAGAGCAATCCCAATGACAAAAAGAGCTGCGAGCTCGTAACCTGCCATATTACCAGCCATGTAGTTCCCAAAAAAGAAGAGAGCAAAAGCAGATAAACAAATGATCCCACCAATTCCAAAACCCGGCGTCTTTAGCTCGAGATACCCACCCCCCAAACCTACTAGAATTAACACTCA
>Ga0213869_10001465_pt1 | contig 17680 bp, 15 predicted proteins | sample PICome_10_FD_160083 | JGI IMG/M metagenome (GOLD analysis project Ga0213869, IMG submission 160083) | Coastal seawater microbial communities near Pivers Island, North Carolina, United States - PICO132 | ecosystem: Environmental > Aquatic > Marine > Coastal | place: USA: North Carolina...
TTCCAAGAAACCGTTTTTCGCTTTCCTATCATTCTACTCCGTTCACGGCCCAATCCAAACTTCGCCCGATCTTTGGGAGAAATATCGTAAAAAAGCCAGTGCAACCGGCCTCTCCACCGAACGATTCAAAAATGATCGCACTCTTCCCGTCCGTCAGGTGCAAGACTGTCCGATTTATGGCGGCATGATGGAGTCTATGGATAAAGCTGTCGGCCTCGTCATGAAAAAGCTCAAGGAACTGAAGCTCGATAAAAATACGATTGTAATTTTCACGTCAGATAATGGCGGGGTTTCCTCAGGCGATGCTTTCGCGACATCTTGCCTTCCTTTGCGTGGCGGAAAAGGGCGCCAATGGGAAGGAGGTATCCGCCAACCCTACTACATCGTGGCACCGGGAGTTACCGAACCCGGATCAATTTCTAGCCAATTTGCGACCGGCACTGACTTCTTCCCCACGCTCCTCGAACTTGCTGGACTCAAACCGCTCCCGACTCACCATATCGACGGAATCTCACTTGTCCCCGCCCTCAGAGGAGAATTTTCGGAACGCGTTCTCTATTGGCACTACCCGCACTATGGTAATCAAGGCGGTGAACCATCTAGCATTATTCGCGATGGTGACCACAAGCTCATCCGCTACTACGAAGACGGCCATGAGGAACTCTACAACGTCAAAAAAGATATTAGCGAAACCAATGACCTCGCTGCAACACACCCGGAACTCGTCAAAAAACTTTCGGTTAAGCTCACCACTCACCTCATCGAAGTCGGAGCTAAAATCCCCAAACCTGACCCTCGCTTCAACGCAGAGAAAAAAGTTCAGCAAATTAAGATACTTCACACCAAAAAGAAGACTCAGCTTGAAAAGCAACATGCCAATTTTTTAAAGCCTGGCTTCCAACCTAATAAGACCTGGTGGGGTTCAGTTCAAACCAAAGACTAATACAAAATTTTGCAGTCACCACCGAGACGACAAAAAGCTCCCCTAAGTTCTAAACCTGCTCATCACAGAAGCATTAGTCGTCCACAAAAAGCCGTGTGTTTCAGAAATCGCGGTTCAATTATTCCAGGCTAGAATTAATCCAATGAAGCTTAATTTCCAAAACACCTTTGCCCGTCTACCAGAGAGCTTTTTCAAAAAAACCGAACCCACTCCAGTCATTCAACCTTCCATCATTGCGGTGAACGATGGACTAGCAAATGAACTTGGAATTGATCCCGATTTTCTCAGAAGTGATCAAGGACTAGCCATTCTTGCTGGTAACTCGATTCCTGAAGGAGCCGAACCTCTTGCCATGGCTTATGCCGGACACCAATTCGGAGGATTCTCTCCACAACTTGGTGACGGCCGAGCGATTCTGATTGGAGAAATAGGGGGGAAGGATATCCAACTGAAAGGTGCTGGACCCACTCCCTTTTCGCGGCGTGGCGACGGCCGGTCCGCTCTTGGGCCTGTCCTTCGAGAATATCTCGTCTCAGAAGCGATGTATGCATTGGGTATTCCCACAACCCGCGCTCTCGCCGCAGTTCTGAGCGGAGAATTAGTCCTTCGCGAACAGCCTGAAAAAGGGGGGATTTTCACCAGAGTTGCTAGCTCCCACCTTCGAATCGGAACCGCACAATATTTCGCCGCACGAAACGACACTGAAAGTCTCAAAGACTTAGTAAGGTATGCCATTCAGCGCCACAATCTCCAAGCATCGAACGCCTTCGAACTTTTCCAAGATGTCATCCGCAAACAAGCCTTGCTTGTCGCACAGTGGATGGGGTTCGGTTTCATTCACGGAGTCATGAATACCGACAATATGAGTCTATCGGGCGAAACAATCGACTACGGCCCCTGCGCCTTCATGGACCGATTCAATCCCACCCAAAAATTTAGCTACATCGACCAAAATGGTCGCTACGCTTATTCAAACCAACCTGGTATTGCCCAATGGAATTTAACCCGACTCGCCGAAGCCCTCCTCCCACTCTTCGATGAGGATCAGGAAAAAGCGGTCACTATGGCAAAAGAGGAACTGGAAAAGTTTCCCTCTCTTTTTGATAAAGCTCATCTTGAGATTTTCTCCAAAAAAATCGGACTTCCTCAAAACAACGATCCCGAACTCATTCGAGCCCTGCTTGACCTAATGGCTTCCCAGAAAACCGATTTCACCCTCACCTTCCGCAGCCTCAGCAACAGTCCCGATTCCTTCCTTTTAAATTTTGAAGACGAGGAACCAGCCCAAGATTGGCTGGCAAGATGGAATGCTGGAGGAATACCAGACACCTCTCTCATGAAGGTCATAAATCCAGTTTATATTCCCCGTAACCATCGGATCGAAGAAGTAATCGAAGCCGCCAATCGAGGCAACTTCAATCCTTTCCATGAGCTCCATAAGGCGCTTCAGAATCCTTACAACGAACAGGAAGGCTTCGAAAAACTGCAGCAACCTCCAAGACCAGAGGAGATTGTCTGTAATACTTTCTGCGGGACCTGAAGAGGATTTAAATCAAACCCCAGAACCGCCAGCCGTCCGACCCAAAGGTTGGCGAAAGATTGAGAAGCGTATCGCATGCAATAATTTCAAATCATTTCACTCGCTTAGACTAAAGAATAACTCGACGGGGGCTCTCTCACCGGAAAAACTCCTCTTCATGAAGAGAGTTTTTCTTTTGATCCTACTTTCATCAGCCCTTCCAAAGGCGCTAGATAAGCCGAACGTAATCTACATCCTCGCCGATGACCTTGGCTTGGGTGACCTTTCTATCTACGGACAGAAAAAGTTTAAGACCCCTAATATTGATCGCATTGGCAGCGAAGGCCTAAAGTTCACCGCCCACTATTCTGGCAATACTGTCTGCAGCCCTTCGCGCGCGGTTCTTATGACTGGCCAGCAACCGGGAACAGTTTACCTCCGCGGCAATGTCACTGAAAACAAAGTCGCGCCTCTTGACCCAAAGTTGACCGTCCTCCCCGAAATCTTTAAAGCCGCCGGCTACACCACTGGCGCTTATGGAAAGTGGGGACTTGGGCATACCCACGTCGAAGGAAACGCCAACCCCCTTACCCACGGTTTCGATGAATTCGTAGGCTGGAAAAGCCAGACGATTGCTCATACCTACTACCCCACTACTTACGTTCACAACGGGAAAGAGAAGCCGCTCAAAAAGGGGAAATACGTCCACGACGTCATCATGAATCACGCCATGCAGTTCATGGAATCCAACGCAAAAAGTAAAACCCCTTTCTTTTGCTACATTCCAACGGCCGTTCCCCACGCTGCCATGCATGCGCCCGAAGGACTTCACTCTAAGTGGCGCAAGAAATACCCGCAGTTTGACAAGATTATTGGGAAATACCGGATCCACGGTGGCGACAGCACCGAGACGGTTCCTGACGTGGTTAATCCCATTGCAGGATTTGGAGCCATGATCGAAAACCTCGACAACCAAATTGGTGATATCCTAGCGCTCCTTGATTACTATGAAATTGCCGATAACACCATCGTCATCTTCGCTTCCGATAACGGTGCCCACCGCGAAGGTGGACACGATCCTCGCTTCTGGAATTCCACTGGATCACTTCGTGGCATGAAACGAGATATGCACGAAGGCGGCATTCGCACTCCGATGCTCGTCCGTTGGCCCACCATCATCGATCCCGGCCGCACCACCGATCATATCAGTGCCTTCTGGGATATCCTCCCCACAATGGCCGAACTCACAAAACAACCAATTCCCCAAAACATCGATGGCATCTCATTCCTTCCTCTTTTAAGAGGAGAAAAACAAAAGAAACACGACTTTCTCTACTTCGAGTTCTGCAAAGGTGACAACCAAACCATCTTTTCCCAAGCGGTTCGCAAAGGAAATTGGAAAGCCTACCGCCAAGCCAAGAAGAGCGGAGGCATGTCTCCCATTGAAATTTATAACCTTAAAGATGATCCCTTCGAGAGAAAGGACCTCGCGAAAGAACATCCGACGATGGTTACGGAAATGGTAGCTATCATAGATAAAGCACACACTCCGCTACCCGGACAACCAGAAGCCGGGACGGTTAAGTGACGTCTTGCAAGGAATGGAACCTTCACTTGAGTTCCTTCAAATTTTTATTCCTGCACGTTCTGAAAAAAGCCAAGTTTTTCCATCCAGTCTAAAACTTTATTACGCTGATCACTCGGCTTCAAAAGCCAGCGATCAGTGTGAGGATGAATCCTCGTTTCTATGGGGTAGGTTCCAAAAATCGCTCCCGTATCAACATCCAAAAAAGAAACATTGCCCGGTGAACCAATCACTTTGCGAATCTCGCTGGTCCCACCATTCTGACAGATCAAAACTGGTCTCCCATTGATTCTATTAAATCTTTCGGCAGCAGCCTCCCGATAACTCGGAAGCGGAGCTCCCCACTTCGTGCCCCGCCATTCCGTCACTCCGTCATAATGGTCATGCGTCACGAAGCCTGACCACAAAGCAGCGATCTCATCATCATGCAAGCCGATATAGTTTACAGCAATCGCTCCTCGTGAAAACCCACAAAGAATTACGCGATCAGGATCGATTCCATACTTTGCGATGATTTCCGGAACAACCTTCTTGGCATAGGCAACTGTTGCGGCTTCATCACCCCACCACTTAAGCTGGTTCGCTTGGCCTTTCGCGTCGACAAATGGCAGATTTAGCCAAACAGCCTTGCCACCACTTAAGCCATACCCCAAAACCGAATCTTCTACCCGCCCACTTGAGCCAAGTGAGGGCGCTCGATTCCCGGAGTATTCCACGACCAATGGATAGCTCTCTTTAATTTCCTTCCAATCCGGATTCCAATTCTCTGGAAGATAAAGGGTGTGGTGGACCTTTGTCCCAGCATAGTCAGGAGTCGTAATCGCAACGCGTTTCCCAGAAACTGGATGCCCCGCGACCACCTGGGGGTCACTCAGCGTTCGGTGACGTCGAACCTGGGCCGGGAAATCTTCTTCATAGCGTTTTATGAGCGCCGAAGCGTCATTAGCCATTACATAAATGGCACCCCGAATTAACTTCTCTTCACCCGCCTCCAGACCACCGATCCGGAAGTCAGAATGCAAACAACGAATGACTCCTTGAAAAAGCTCCTGATAGGGATCCCAAGCCGTGGCCATCAACCATTTTTTGTCGGCGGAAATACAGCCAATCAATCCATTTGAGGGTCGGTCTATTGAAAGTGGACGCGGATTGACATCCGTCTTTGGAACGTGACAAGGGCACCAAACTTGGCCTGGTATATAACGGGCCTTTGTCGCCCAGTTCTCAGTAGGCATGAAGGATTTCTTATCATCGAGAAACACAAATGAGTTCTTTAGGTAAGAATACTTATCTACATCATTATGAGTTCCCGTAAACCTTCCTACCCGAATACAAGGTTGTCCCCAATGCGCCTCAGATTTCTGCCCAGTAGGATTCTTAGCAACAAGATGAAATGAAATCTTATCTTCCTCAGCTGTGATTAAATGATCAATAATCACGCCATCGGCTAGTTTGCACCTCAATTTGATCTCAGTTTCAGTCGCAGAAAGAAGCTTGGTCTCATGATCGATAACGGTCTCATTCCACTCCCGGTCAGTTGACCCCGAACGGCAGTAGGCCTCAAGATACCAAACCTCAATTACCCCGCCCGGATTCCGATCGTCACTAATCTTTAAAAAGCTCTCTTTCCAGTTGATCGTCAACTTTCCAAAAAGACCACCGCTCAACAAGAGCAGTATAAAAGAAGCGATCCGCATGGAGGATACTTTAGCCTTCGGCCACGACAAAGCGAAGGCTTTTGCTTCAGTAGCTCTGCTTGTGAGCTTTGCTCTATCGTAATAATTCTCACGAACTTCGAAGGATAGACTTTCTTATTCGTGTTTCAGAAAGATCAAGCCTCGGTAAACATCCGGACATTTCTCACAGAATTAACCGTTTCTATAGGATTTCCGAAATCCCCAGGCTACTCCGAGAGGCCCAAACATGACACACGTGATAGAGATCACCCAATTGTCCCAAATCTTATTAGCAAAGTAAAAGACACCGAACGCTCCCGCGATACCCGCCAGCAAGCCTAGCCATTTGTTCCTTTGATGCTCCTTTATTCGCTTCTGAGCCTCATTGGAAGAGACAAACGGCAAATTAAGATCATGGCCAGATCCAATCAACTGTTTAGCGCTACCTTCTTTAGAAAGATTTTTATCAAAATCCACAACATTCACTTTGGGTGGACCATTCCTTTCTTCGCTCCGAAACGTTGAAAAACCGACGATCTCAACGCACCAAGCCGCAACCAAAAGGCCGCAAACTCCAATCAGTCGAAAAATGTTAATGCCTTCCATGACGATTTATGAGTTTGTCTCGCATGGATCGACAAACGCTACAAGTAGCGAAGCAAAAATAGCCGCCATGCAGATTCCTTCTCTCTCCTAATCCAAGATCTTGCCTTTTAGAACTATCCTCCAATCTAGAAATGAAAATAATGATGACGGCATAGATGTTTATGATCTACACCTCCGTAATCTAACTATTAAGTGATCAACAAATGACAAAATTTACAAGCATCTTTTGCAGTCTCTTAGTCCTCTCTCCTGTCACAGCCAAAGACCCCATCCGAATTGGCCTGATTGGTCTCGACACCTCCCACGTCACGGCCTTCACGAAGATCATCAATGATGAAACTGCAAAGGACCACGTAAAGGGAGCCAAAGTAGTCGCAGCCTTCAAAGGTGGAAGTCCTGACATTAAATCTAGCATCTCACGAGTCGATGGTTACACCAAAACTCTGGAGAAAGACTTTGGGGTAGAAATTTGTCAAACGATTGAGGAACTCTGCGGAAAGGTCGATGCCGTTATGATCGAAAGTGTCGACGGACGACCCCATCTTTCACAAGCGAGGCCAGTCATTGCAGCAGGCCTTCCCCTCTTTCTAGACAAACCTGTCGCTGGAAGTCTGAGTGATACTCTGAAAATCTACCAACTCGCCAAAAAGGCCGGGGTCCCGATCTTCTCATCATCCTCACTCAGATATGGGGAAAGCACCCAAGCTGTTCGCGGAGGGTCAATTGGAAAAGTAACCTACGCGCGTTGTTCGAGTCCGGCAAAAATCGAACCTCACCACCCTGATCTTTTTTGGTATGGTGTCCATGGCTGTGAGTCGCTCTTCACAGTTATGGGAACTGGATGCCAGACAGTGATTCGTAGAACGACACCCGAGGGATTGATCGAGGTCGAGGGCAATTGGAAAGGTGGCCGAACTGGTATTTTCAGAGAGGGTAAAGGCTACTCTGGCGTCGCTCGGAACTCGAAAGGTGAAGAGGTCCTAGTGGGGGCCTATGAGGGTTATGCCCCCTTGGTTGCTGAGGTCATAAAATTCTTCAAGACTAAGCAACCGCCCGTGTCAGCAACCGAGACCATTGAATTGTTTGCTTTCATGGAAGCTGCCGATGAAAGCAAACGCAGAAAAGGTAAACTCGTAACTCTCAACGAAGTTCTCGCCAAGGCAGAGCAAGAATAAAAATAGTCGTTGTTAAAGCTCTTCATCCTAATGCAAAAACTTTCCAACTTACGTCAGCCAAGAATCACTCTCTATTTCATTAACAAATTCACGACTTACTCCCTAATTTAATACTTCAATGATCCGTCTTCTCATTTTCATCTTTTCAAGTTCCATTCTTCACTCTGAAGAGCTCTCGCTATTTCCCTCTGATTCCCTAGATGATTGGACCGCTAAAGGGAGCGCTAAGTGGTCTTACCAAGATGGCACCCTCTCTGGCGGTCAGGATGGCGACCCCAAGCGCTCTGGTCTCCTGATTTCTAAAGCGGAATATCAGGACTTCGATCTCAGTCTAGAATTCAAAATTGATGAACACGGAAAATATAACAGTGGTATCTATCTCCGCTATCATTCGGAACAAAAAGGCGATCGACTTCAAGTTAACATAGGACGAGGTGCGGCTGATGAACCTGTGGGCCTCTATCTCAATGATTGGCTGGACAAGGGCGACGCCAAAGATGAATTTCGTAAACCCAAAGTCTGGAATTCACTGCGAATAAAAGCTCTCGGCCCTCATATCCAAGTCTGGCTCAATGGGCAAAAAGTCGTTGATTACCAAGATGCCCAGCGCCTCGCAAAGCACCTCGCCCCGGGCCACTTCGCCATTCAAACCTATGGCGCCGAAGGCCACGCAGGCTGGGTCAAGTTCCGAAAAATGACGATCCAGCCAGCTAAGTAAAAGAGCTTAAAACCTTCTCAATAACGGCAAAAGCAGAACGCTCAATCCCCCCAAGAAAATGTCTACCAGACAAATCCAACGGCCTTTCGTTCCCCCACCCCTCCGATAAAGCTCATTGCTGATAACTCCTTTAAGAGTGTTTCTCTCCTTCTAAATCAATCTGCAGCTTTCCAGGTAAATTTCCTCGTCGCTTTTTGATTCAAAATTCCGCCCGACTCGACTAACCCTCCCACGTGCTCGCTGTCAAAAACCTTCGCGTGGAATTCGGACCCCGTGTGATCTTCAAAGACCTCACCTTCTCTATCGGAGAAAAGGAGCGCATCGCCTTCGCAGGGCACAATGGAGCCGGAAAATCCACCCTCATGAAGTGCATCGGTGGTGTCTTAGAAGCCAACGCCGGCGAAATCACCAAACCAAAGCACCACCGGATCGGTTATCTTCCCCAAGAAGGGATCCACATAAGGGGCATCTCACTTTATGAGGAAGTTGAATCCGCCTTTGCCGAAACCAAGGCCATTCAGGAAGATATCGAGAGTTACTCCACGGAGCTCGAGAAACTTGATCCTCGGTCGGCTCCCTTCTCCGATCTTCTCAACAAGATCGGAGAACTCGAACTCCGACTCGATGGCCATGACCCCTCACGTATGAGGCCAAAAATTCAAGCAGTTCTGACTGGTCTCGGTTTCAAGCACGATGACTTGGCTCGCGACTGCGGTGAATTCTCTGGTGGCTGGCAAATGCGTATTGCCATGGCTAAACTCTTTCTTGCCGAACCTGAAGTCCTTCTTCTCGACGAACCAACCAACCACCTCGACATTAAAGCTCAGCGCTTTATGGAGTCCTACCTCCACAGCTACAAAGGCGCAATCATCCTCATCTCTCACGACCGCTCCATGATGGATGGTCTCACCACCCGTACGATCGCCTTCCACCACGGCCGCGCCGAGGAGTTTACGGGAAACTACTCATCCTACGAAACTCAGCTCAAGGAGCGTCAAGACAACCTCCGCAAACAAAAGGTAAATCAAGATCGCGAAATCGCCAAAACAGAACAGTTCATCAACCGCTTCCGTGCCCAAGCCAACAAAGCATCGCAAGTCCAATCTCGTATTAAGCAGCTCGCTAAGATCGAGCGCATTGAAGTCGACGCCGAAGACTCGATAATGTCTTTCCGCTTTCCAGATCCCCCGGCTTCCACTCACCTTGTCGCTAAGATCGAAAATGCCGCACAACAATATGGCGACCTCAACGTCTTCCGCGACCTTGATCTTGAGGTCACTCGGGGGGAGAAAATTGCCATTGTTGGGCCAAATGGCGCCGGGAAATCGACCTTTTGTCGTATGATCACCGGCGAGGAAGCACCCTTCTCAGGCGACCAAAACCTTGGGCCCAAAACTCTCCCTTCCTTCTTCAATCAAAACCACGCTGACGAACTTGACCCCACCCTGACAGTTTTAGAAACAGTCGAACGAATCCAAACACGTGGCTCTAACATGTCTGCTCGTGACGTTCTCGGCTGCTTCCTTTTCAAAGGTGACGACGTTTTCAAAAAAATCGGCATCCTTTCTGGCGGCGAACGTTCGCGGGTCGCTCTGGTCCGCATGCTCGTCCGCCCCGCGAACTTCCTGATTCTCGACGAACCGACAAACCACCTCGACATGCAGTCGCAGGACATTCTACAAAAGGCTCTTATCGATTACCCAGGCACCCTCCTCATCGTATCCCACAACCGAGATTTCCTCGATCCCATCGTTCAAAAAACAATGGAATTCCGCCAAGGTCACGACCCACGCATGTTTGCGGGAAATCTCACCTACTACCTCGATAAAATCGAAGCTGAGGAAAGCGCTACAACACGCCCCGTCGTGCATTCCTCCGCTAAACCAACTCAATCAACTCCAAACCAACCTCAACTTTCCTCAAAAGAACGTCGCAAGCGTGACGCCTCTATCCGTGAAAGGCGCAATAAAGTTCTCAAGCCTCTGCAGAACGAATTCACCTCCGTCGAAAAAACTATTGCCGAACTAGAATCTGCGCAAACAACGCTCACCACTCACCTTGCATCACCTGAAGTCATGGGTGATCCTGAAAAGCTTCGCGAAACCACCAAAGCCTATGAGGCCATTTCCGAAAAGCTCGAGAACGCCTACTCGAAATGGGAAGATCTAAGTACCCAAATTGAGAAGTTAGAAGAAGAGCTCAGCTCTACTTGAAGACTTAACTTTCTGGGGGACTCTCCAAAATTCTCAATTTGCCCAATAAATAATCTAGGTTGCCGGATTCCAATATCCGGGAGCCCACCGAATCCCTTGCGGTGGAATTCGGTCACTCGCTCTCTTTCCATCCGATAAGCGGAAGACCTGCCCCATCGGGGCTTTCCCAGGTCGAGCACCTTGAGTGTATCTGCTATTCCCCCAATGCTTTCCAAGCACCAAAAGGTCGAACTTGGCCAGACGCCCCTTGTCCACTAAAATCATCCCTTCAATTTTGCCCTGATAGCCCATTTGCCCATCAGCCGAGCCGATAAGAAAATTTCCGCTCACTTTTCCTTGTCCATCAACCTTCAACGACCATTCTTTAACTTCATTCGTTTTCCAATCACGAGGTTCTCCCCTCGTGTTGTCACGAAGGTGAAACTTCGCAATTCGAAGAGAAACCGCATTCGAAATCGGTCCACCACCAGAGACGATCAGATTCCCGAGCTGCCTCACTTCCAAATGCTGCAGCCAGAGGTGGTCCACCGCTGATAGATTTCCGATCTTATTGTCAGCAAGTTTTTGTAAGCGCCCACTTCTTTCCTCCAAACACCGGGTGTAAACTTTCACAATCTGCCCTCCTTTGGGTAACTCACGATAGAACCCCTGATCGTTCTTCCCATGCTCTGGGACATCAACCTTTCTTACGCCTTTGGGAAGCTTATCCCACTCTGATAGCGCATCCTTGATCATCGCTAAACGTTTTTCAGGTCCTCGATTGTTGTTAAAACCCAGCAACTTTCCGGTCGCCGTAAAAATGTAATGCCCTTGCTTAGTATGGACACCTTTTCGTGGACTTTGATCCACCACCTTAGCAAAAAACTCTCCCACTTTATCCTTTCGCCGTCGCTGATACCAATCATCAGCAGCTACCGTAACAAACTCTTCCTTAAGAAGCTTCTTCACCTCGGCGTTTGCAAAAACCAACAACCTGTCGGCCACCCCGTTGTTTCAAACACAGCCGAGCGGATGCCCATCCATCTCCCAAAGGTAAATAGGTTTATCCGTCCGCGCGGCCTCTTTTCGAGCTTCCCAAAGGTCGGTTTCCCAATCGATTTCAAGCCATGCCGACTCTGCCTTTGAGGGTGTAATTTCATTAACGACAACCACATCTGCCTGAGATGTCAGAACGGCTAAACCAATCAACATTGTCTGAAATAAATTCTGCATTTCTAGCTTATAGTCTCGAAGGCATCCTCCTAGCCAGCTAATATCGAATTCACTCTGCTTGCCAGATGGCAACACTCGTTCCAAACTCATCCTATGTCACACCTCAACGTCCTCGGAGAAGAACTTGCAAACTGTTCAACCAATCCAATGACCGGCTTCTTTCGTGATGGTTGCTGCCGAACTGGCGCAGGTGATCGCGGCCTTCATTGTGTTTGCGCAGTGATGACACAGGAATTTCTAGAATTTAGCCGCGAGCAGGGAAATGACCTCATGACTGCACGACCTGAATTCTCCTTCCCCGGCCTCAAAGCTGGCGATCAATGGTGTCTTTGCGTTCTCCGCTGGAAAGAAGCCTTCGACCACGACTGTGCCCCAAAAGTCGATCTTAATGCCACCTCGGTTGTGGCCCTCGAATTCGTCGATCTTTTGGACCTTAGGAAACACTCGGTCTAATGAAGGAAGAGTATCACAAAACTCTCTTCACCATTGATCTTGAGAGAACAAGTTTTCCCAACCACTTATTCATCATCACCGCGCATAATCCATTTGGAGAGATTGTGCCGGATGAAAAGAACGACAAAAACAACACTCTTCTTCTCGAGGCCATCCAAGCATCAAAGTGGAATCACTTTCCGGTCACCAGCCAATGCGAAGACCACACCGAGGCTGGTTTCGGAGTTAAATGTTCCCGCGTCGAAGCGATCACGCTGGGCAAACAGTTCCGACAAAACGCCATTTACGAAATCTGCGACGATCAAGTCGTCCTCGTCGACTGCCAGGAAATCGAAGCCGATGAAATGGTCGGAAAATGGTCCGAACTCCTAGCGCCCACTTCATGAGCAAACATTCTCTTATTACCGCCGCTGATGATCTCCGTAAAGACCTGCGCGGTCTGGAATTTCCGGATCCTGTCGCTTACACTTACAATCCACTCGAATATGCTTGGGATCGTCATTGCGACTACTTGAAAAACTTCGGAAGCGGAACCAAAAAGGTTCTCTTCCTCGGCATGAACCCCGGACCTTATGGCATGGCACAAACCGGTGTCCCCTTTGGCGAGATCTCCCACGTCAGAGATTGGATGGGCATCTCCGGATCGGTTGAAAAACCCGACCCCGAACACCCAAAGCGCCCAATCACCGGTTTTAACTGCGAACGCTCCGAGGTTTCCGGCCGTCGTCTCTGGGGTCTATTCTCCGAACTCTTTGATTCAGCCGAAGCCTTTTTTGAAGACCACTTTGTCGCAAACTTCTGTCCCCTTGTTTGGATGAAAGATACTGGAGCTAATCTCACACCGGACAAACTTCCAAACGATTGTATGGAGCCGGTTGAAAAATCCTGCCGCGAATCGCTCGCCCGAATCATTGAAATCCTAAAGCCGGAAAAACTTATTGGCGTTGGAGCTTTCGCTGAAAAGCAACTCGCCTCTGTTAAGGATGACCATCACCAACTCGGAAAGATCTTGCACCCTTCCCCAGCTTCCCCGGCTGCGAACCGCGATTTTTCCGGCACTGCCACCCAGCAATTGATCAAGCTGAATATTATCGACGTGGCTTAAGAGAAGGCTCTAGCTTTTCTGATATCTTGCTTAAGTAAATTGCGATTCAAAATCGCGTTTATCCTGCGCTGCTACTCCAGCCCAAATAGTCAACGACTCTAAATCTTACGTCACCGAGAATAGATCCAAACTAATGACTCACTTTCCGCTAGATAGAAGGTATTGGAAAGTCTTACGAAATTTGGCAATTTTTGGAGAGATCACCGCCTGACAGTATCCCTGGTTTGGATTACGATTATAATAGTCATCATGATCTTCGGGCGCAGGATAAAATCGATTAAAGTTCGTTACTACTGTTACAATATCAGATTCAAAAGTATCAGAAATTTCCTCCAAAAGATTTTCAGCGATCTGCCGTTCTCGATCACTCCGATAAAGAATAGTGCTGCGGTATTGGGTTCCAATATCGGCACCCTGAGCATTTAGAGTAGTCGGGTCATGGGTTCCCATATGAATACGCAAGAGTTCCTCGTAGCTCACTACTTTAGGATCATAATTAATTTGAACGACTTCGGCGTATCCTGTCTCCCCAGTGCAAACCTCTTTGTAAGTGGGATTCGCTACCTCGCCGTCACTGAAACCACTCCTTACCGCGCTCACGCCTTTCACACCCCGGAAAACGGCCTCAGTACACCAATAGCATCCACCACCAAAAGTGGCGACCGCATCAGTCTCTTCAATCCTTTTAAGAGCAACCGCATTCATGCAGTAACGAAGACCACTTGGCGACGGACCATCTGGAAAAACATGCCCGAGATGCGCGTCACAGGTATTACACAGAGTTTCGATACGCGTCATTCCCATCGTATTGTCTCCATGATAGGAGATCGCGTTTTCCTGCGCAGGTTGCGTAAAAGAAGGCCAACCAGTTCCACTGTCAAACTTCTCACCAGCATCAAATAATAAGGCACCACAGCAAACACAAGCATACTTACCTGGCTCAAATAATTCACACATTCCGGAGCTGAAAGGGCGTTCAGTTCCGTGTTGGCGAGTGACGTGAAATTGCTCCGGCGTAAGTTGGTTGCGCCATTCGTCTTCCGACTTCCGAACTTCAAAATCGGGATCAGGATTTCCATCCGTCGCAAACTTAACAATATCGTTCCAAGTTAACATTTTTGTTCTGATTAGATTCTTGGGAAGAAATCCTATTCTCAGGAAAATGCAAGATTACCGGCGCTTTCGGGCTAGCAAGATACAATGACGGGATCTCTTTGACTTTTCGTGAGGCTTGGAGGCAAATTCCTCGACCTGAAAACCAGCCTTGATCAAAAGCTTCTTAAATCGAGGAGCGGGCTCGGACAGCCAGTAAGAAAGACATCCTTTCTCGGTAAGAACATTACGCAATTTATCAAGGAACCCGGGCGAGTAGAGGCGTGAGTTACCAGATGTGATGAGATCATCCGGGGTGTTGTCGATATCAAGGAGGAGTGAATCGTAAGAAGCCGGATTCGCGTCGGAAATGATGTTGTAAAGATCGCCCTGCATAATGTGAGTCCGAGGATCTTCCAAGAGTGGCCCGTTGTGCTCGACAAGGTGAGTCCGATTCCAATCAATCAGCGGAGGCATCAACTCTGCAACATCAACTGTTGCAGGGCTTCCTACCAACTCCAAAGTTCGCTTCAATGTGAAACCCAAGCCAAGCCCGCCGATCAAAACTTTAGGATGAGAGGGCCTCGATGCCTTCCCCTCTTTCAAAGCTTGGCACCCGTAATCAGCTAGCATTTGTTCGGAGTAAGTGAGTGCAGTGCTCATCAACTCGAAACCGTTATACTTAAGATAAATTTTCCCGTCATGCTTGTGGAGCGAATAGATCGTGCCGTCAGGCATCGTGGACTCCGCAAGCTTCACATAGGGTTTCATCGCTAAGACCTTGTCCACTGAAGCCAGATGAGCAAGGCAAACCCTAACGATTCAGCGCCCTGATCATCTCGCGTCCCAAAGCATCACCAATCAAAAAATAACTCTCGGCATTCCCATACCAATGGTGGCCATGGCCGATGTTCGGCGAGAGTTCTGGTGGACGCGCAAATTCCTTAGTGCTTACAAACCAAGCTTGCTCGATTTTTTTAACTCCGTCATTTTGCGCTTTACGAAATTTAGCCATTCCAGAACCTGGCTTAGCTTCTCCTCCATTCCCAAGTTCGCCGACAATGACAGGTAGGTTCTTGACTGAAAATTCCTTCCTTAGATCTGCAACAAAGTTAACGAGGTTTTTGGCATACTCTGCCGTTGCCTCTTGCGAGACCATATCATTCCAGCCCTGCATCCAGATAAATCCCCCAAGTTCATAAGCATTGGAAGAAAAATCATCAAGGCCCGCTCGAATCTCTTCAACCATCTTGGTATAATACTCACCAGTCTCTCCTTTCGAACTTGGTGGTCGAAAATCCTTGAACAGACTCTTCCCTCCCCATGCGGTTTTGATGAGATGAACTTCACGATCTTGAAAATGTTCCCCAACCACATGGCCGAACTGTAATTCGGGCCCAATATGACTAGATCCACCATATCCTGTATATCCGACGGTTAGCGGGCCACTCCGGACTTCATCTTTCTGCTTATATCTGATTCTTACGTTCGGGGGTCCAACCCACTCACCTTGTTCATCCCGAAGATGTTTCATCTTGTCTCTACTCTGTGAATTTTCCATCGACCACACCAAGTTTCCCTTTCCGGCATTGTAATACTTCTCATGGTCCATTGAAACTACACCCTGACCCTGCATGTTTGATTGACCTGCAAGGACAAAAACCAAGGCCTTCTTTTCCTGAAGCTCCTGTGACAACCAAAGCTCTACCTTATCAGCCCAAGCTCTTCCGTGAGCCCGTAAACCCTTCCCGCTGAAATGCACTCCTTTACCATCATGATCGCGATTCTTTCCCGTCAGCGAATCAGTATCGGGACCCTCTAGGGCAAGGCCTGATTTCCAAAGAGCCCGTTGCGCCGAACGAATGTCCTCTGATCCGGGATCTTCGGGTGTATGATAACTGGCCTGAGCCACAAACCAAGGACACTCCCAATTCAGATCCTTCCGGGTCGCTTTGATTAGCTTCCCAAGGTAGTCCTCATACAATTTACCTGATAAGGTCCTACTTTCGTCCTTTTGATTAGCATCCGATTCGCCCTGATGCCACAACACTGCTCGAAAACCGTATCGGCCCAAAAACTGTATTCTTGAGATCAGATTGCGGTAAACCTCACCTTTGCTCATCCAGCCACCCTGAGGGTGAGAGACAACCTTATTCATGATGGTGGGAGGATTCGGGAACCGCTCTCCTTCCGGCAACCATTCACGCACACTCGTCGCACCAACCCCAGTTGAAACAATTCCCACGGGAACATTGAATTTCTTAACCAACTCGTTGGCAAATGGCGGAATAAAACTTCCTCCGCGACCACTAGCACCCGGCTGCGGATCATCAGCAATCCGCCAAGCCTTCCCATCAAAAGTAGAGACTTTTTGAATGTTTATCTTTTGTTTTTCCTCCCCATGATTCGCCGAATTTGATTGCCCAGCTATCACGAAAACCTCACCGATTCCAAAATGTTCAACAACCGCTTGGCCCACAATTTTTTCACCTGCTACGGCCCGAACATCCAGTCGATGCCAGCCACCTGAAAAATGCCGCACCTTAAAGTTAAAGTGAGATTCACCTTTCTGGACCACTCCCAAGGTCAAGACGCGCTTATCACTTTGGGCCGGTTGACGAGGACCAAGCTTCACCTGAATTTTCGTAAGCTCGAGCGCCGGTTCGCTAAGTTGCCCTGCTATTACAAAAGATCCTGAGCTTTTGTTGCTCCGCTGAAAAACCTGATAATCTAAAGGCGAACTCAAAATCATCGCATGAGCTCCAATACATAGAAAAAAAACACTACACAAAATCCCGGAAACAAAACCTCGAAGTTTCATAGTCGATATTCTTTCAGCAAAGTCGCTCCAAATTAAGCTCAAACGACGATATTTAAGAAGCCCTTCTATAACTGGTCCCCGCGGATCATTTACGCAGGATCTGCAAATCAAAATGACTCCTTTTTAAAAAAGGACTAGGTTTACAGCGCTCTTGGGAGTATTTAGCAAAAAATTCTTGTAGCTTTAACGTCTCCGATCGAAGAATGAAGAGCCAATCCAAAATCTAATGACAATGATCAAAATCATTATTCTCCCCATCCTTTTTCTTTGCCTTTCCGTTGCTGCAAAGGAAACAGGGATAGAGCTTCTCCCCGTCAGCGCTCCTGGAAAAGTCGGGATGTCACCAGAGATCCTTGCGAAAATTGGTCCAGAGGTCGAAACCCTTATCGAGAAAAAGAAACTCGTCGGCGGATCCGTTTTGATACTACGCGACGGGAAAATCGTTTACCAAAATCAGTTTGGATATGCCAACCGGGCCTCCAAAGTTCCGATGAAGAAAGATACAATCTTCCGTATCTACTCAATGACCAAAGCCATCACCTCGGCGGCTGCCCTCATGCTT
>Ga0213869_10001466_pt1 | contig 17670 bp, 18 predicted proteins | sample PICome_10_FD_160083 | JGI IMG/M metagenome (GOLD analysis project Ga0213869, IMG submission 160083) | Coastal seawater microbial communities near Pivers Island, North Carolina, United States - PICO132 | ecosystem: Environmental > Aquatic > Marine > Coastal | place: USA: North Carolina...
TAGTATGTGGCATAATAATACTTTGTGCCCATTTACCTGGTTGATCTTTTAATTTATCATAAATATATACAGACCCTATTTCTTCTAGCTTATCATATTCTGTATTAAACAAACTAGTTTTTCTGTCTTTTCTATATACTGTTTTACCTGGAGCACCTATAGCCATTACGTTATTACTAAGAGATACACTTTCACCAAAATTATCGCCTTCTTCGAGAGAAATACTCAATTCATCCCAACTTCCTTTTATGATATCGTTTTCTCCGGGTACTATCTTTTTTCCATCACCCCAATCGTAATAATCACTTGGGTTCATGGTATAAATATAAGCCGCACCTTTACCCCCATCTGCAAGTGGAGCACCTACAAGTAATTTACCTTCCGACATGGAAACAGAGGCACCAAAGTTAGCCTTTTTTGGACCGTATAGTGTTTTTACAAAAACAAATTTTTTCCCCGTTCGACTTTTTCTATATATATGAACCTTATCATTTGTCCAATCATGGTAATGGGGTTGACCTACTACTGCAAAAACAGATCCGGACTTAAAAACACAAATTGAAACACTCGTACCAAAACTTTCCATCTCATTTTGTGCTCGATCTTCAGGTATATGCACGTCCCCCAAAAACTCAATTTTATTATTAATAACACGAAGAAAACCAACAGAACCTTTTGGGAACCACATCGTTAAATTGTATTTATTCCTCATAACAATTTGGTCATAAAAGGTCATTTTTTTATCATTATCTGGAGTTTTTGTGTAATCATAGATCTTATCTAGTACATTTTTTTGATAACCAAGAATAATCTCATTTTGTTTTTCTTCCGGTAAATATTCTATACTATAACGATGTTCACCGTTTACGTCTTCGATAAATCGTTCTTCTCCTTCTTTATCATAATTTATTATAAAATTACCCAATTTTCTTAATCTAATACCGTTTGAACTTGTATGACCCTGAATAGTCCTGTAACCTGATGGTTTTGAACCAGACCATGGTAATTTTTCTAAACTCATTTTCCAGGTTTCCCCGCGTCGCTCTTCCGTTGTAAAATACGTTCTATTTTCATCTATATACTCGTATTCTCCATCGAAATATCTAACTCCATCTCTATCTGCGTAAATTTTTCTACCGTTCTCAGCTATAAATCCATAATAATCGTTTTTAAGCTGCTTTTCTATAGAATTTTTACCCCATGCATCGTCATTTTCATCAACATTACTAACATAATCGGTCCATTTTTCTTGTTCTTTATCAGAATCGGTATACTCTGTTTTATATTTTTTTGGACTTTTAAGTAACGATTTAGTGATACCGTCTACATTTTCAGTAGCCCAGATTATTATACCTTCAGAATCTTTTTGAAAACTACTTATATGCCACCCCCCGTTGGGCAAGAGTCTATTTTCTTCATCACCAACAGATGTTATCGCTATGTAACCCTTATCAACAGAAACAGCTGAACCCGTTTTATCGCGACTGTTACCACCTCTAACTATACCGATATTGTACCACTCACCGTCTTCGCTGTCTCTTTTCATAATAAAAGCAGCACCGGAGTCCGGGTACTCGTAAATTTCTGTTGTGGTAAGTACATCTTTACGTTTACCATCTTCATCAAATTCTATAATATTAGTTGTACCGTCTTTTACCTTTACAGACATTTTCTTACCTTTACCCGTATTTGGTGCACCAATAACCATTATATTATCACTTATAGATACCGAACTTCCATACTGACCACGTCTAAAAGCTTCGTGCGCTTTTTTACCATCTTTCTTATCAACTGGTCTTACCGGATTATCACCGATATCGTTAACGGGATATAGGGTTTCGATAGGTTTTCTTTCTGGTAAGGATGAAGATGGGGATGAACCCAATTCAAAGGAACGGTCATCATTTTTTATACTTGATAATTTTACCGATTCCGAAAAATAATCTGGTGTTGTTGGTAGTGCTGCTGCATTAGCCGGTGGTGGTGGTGCTACGTAAGTTGGTCTTCTATATCCTGGTTCACCTACATTAAATGGGAGTATTTGCCAAAAATTTAGGGCAGCTCCAAGGCGCCCATTAACACTGTTCCACATGTTTGAGTGATCGTCTCTTGCGTCAGATCCCGCGTTTCCCGGTAGACCGCCGCTTATGCGATTATTATTAGTAAATGTAATAAAGTTATTCCTTTTATATATTTCTTTAGTCGTATTATCACTTTGTAAAGTTTCCTTAACTGTTAAATTCATATGATGCCTTGCATCTCTAACAACAATTATAATACCCTTACCAATTTTCGCATCCGAATAAATTGAAAATATGGGTTCAGTTTTAAGAACATCGTCCCATTTGAAATAGTGATAACCATTGTAACTATAAACTTTCGAATTACCTCTAATGTATGGGTACTTACCATCTGTTCTAAAATTGCTGTGACTTGGGATATTAGTTTTATTATAATTAAGATACATATCCCCGTTTTCTGCTCTTACCATTAAAGCCTGATAAGAGTCATCTTCTGTATATCTAGGAACATCCTCTTTATCTGGTAAACTATACTCTTTATCACTTAGTTCCATATTTCCAGTCGTTTCGTTATAAATCGGTATTTTTATGGGAGCATCAACTTCTGGTAGATTTCTATGATTATATTCTTCTCGAACGTGCCCATATTCAAGATTTTCAGGATTATGGTCACTATATTGCAAATAATATAAGTATTTAATGGTAAAAGCGTTTTTTGTAAATTTTGGAAATACACCCTCAAAATTATCATTGACATATATATCGTATCTATATTTAGCACCCGATTCACTTTCATAATTTTTAACAGTAGTTGTAATAATTTTAGAACCATTAACAAAATGAGAGTAAAATACACCATCGTCAATTAATATTTGATCACCCACGTTACCAGTCTGAAATCTACTTGAATTTTCTAAATTTTTTTCCGCTAGGGGTGCAATAATGGCTAAGAATCCATGATCACCGACCGACAAACTACTCAAATCAATAATTAATTCTATTTCCTTCTCCGTTTGTTTTTCTATTTTTAACACGGATTGAATTTTATATTTTAACTTGTTCACGGGTGTATTATATCTTATACTCGAAAGTGTACGTGTATTCGCAAAAGATAAATTTAATTCGTTAGCAGTATAATCGTCTTTCATATCACAAATAATTACGGAATAATTATCGGAATTATCTGGGTTTTCAATAGTTGTATTTAATTTAAGCTTATTATTAACATTATCCCATGTCCAAGTACTGGAATCATCTTTAAACGTAGGCGATTTACCATATATTTTTTCTGTTTTTAATACATCAGCATTTAAATTTTTTGTTTTGTAATAATCCGATAATAAAGTAATTTCATCGGATGTTAAGGTTACATCAAAATACGCGAAAGATGAAATAAGCCCACCTTTACATGGTTGAATTGTAGTAATTTTTTCTGGTATACCGGGATAAAAAATTGTAGGTTGTGTATCATCTTCTTTATTTAGAGTATCATCAATAAGTTGCGTTTCCTGTTCTTCAAATAAAGGACTACCGTTTGAAACAGTCTTATCACTTATAAGTTTAACTTTAGTTGTATATTCCGGATACCGAACATAAGTATTTCTTTTACCACCTATACTAGCAATGTACGAAGTTTCTCTAATAAATTCTCGAGTTCTATCGCGATCAATATCACCAGTGCCATCATCAGTGCCATAAGACTTTTGTTCTCCAATAATTACTTTTTGTGTAATTATCAAAATGTGCCATTCACTTTTCGAGACAACAAGTCCCGTGTTTTTTCCACTAATTATTAGTTTACCATCCACTATTCCTATAGTACCTTCTAATACGGAAAAATCTTTTACTTTTTTATTCTCTATGGAAGATGGATAAAAAAGGTTTCCAAAACGACCAGTCAATAATGTTTCCATTTCTACACTGGGTGTAGTTGAAAAAACTAAAACCATGGAACGATCCTTACCTTCATTAACAAGTTTAAGTGGAAAATTAATACTACCAGATATACCAGCTTTTGTTCCCGCCGCATTATTTACGATTTTTAGTTTATTTTCGTCGGCAATAATCTTAGATTTCGAACCTTGATTTCTATATTCAAAAGTTGTTTCTTTTATAGTAGGTGGTACGTGTATGTAAAATGTAGGTGCTTGTTCTATACCCATAGGTAAATCCCTACCTTCAATAATTTTTCCGTATTTAGCAAGGTAATCAGCTTCAGTTTTATCAGTTGCTGCTTTTTCTTTAATTTTAGTATTATACGCTTTCGGATCACACGAACCATTCATAAATCCGGTTATAGAGAGTAAAATTTTTTTAGCATTTTCAATTTTAGTCTTCTCATCACCAGTTTTTGCACCTGTCATTTTGTTAGTAACCGCTTCTGTTACTTTTCTAATATCATAAGATCTTGGTAAACCTAATAAATCTTGTGCTTCGTATATTTTATCCATGGTTATAGTCGTATCAATATTATTTATATCAAATTTCACAAAACGTACGCCTTCAATAATATCCTTAGTTTCAGAAACATTACACACAGGTTTACCTTTATTACCTTGTGTAGAATCTATAACTGTATTATACTCCTTAATTGGGTAATCTTCGTCATCGCATGTAATATCACTGCTAGTATTATGATACTTACTTCTTCTGTCAAAAAATGATTCCGCATCGTTTCTGCAATAATGCATAACGTTCGACTCATTACCAACTTTACAATATTCTTCATTTTCATCAGTTGGATTTTTACCAATTATGTTTAAATCAGGTTGTTTAATTGAAAACCAGAATCTTGGCGCTGTCCCTCTCTTCTCTGTATATAATCTAAAAGAAGCCTTGTCTGGTTTTGACACGGACGAACACGTTATAGTTTTGTCTTCGCCAATAATACACCATTTTAGTGCATCACTATCAATTGTTTGACCCATGACCGTTTGTAACTGAAAATTACCAGTTTTACCACGGTCTTCTGATGTATTTATATAACTTAAATAAAATAAAGTCGAACAACTAATACTTATACCCGGAATATAGTTAGTGGAATACCAATCTTTACTCGCCGTTTTTACTTTATTATCTTCATCAACATAATAATAGTAATCTTCAGTCACGCGTTGAGGGTAATCACTCCTGAAAAAACCACCTTTTATCTGATACCATCCTTCATCGGGTAAGTTATCAGCCCCTTTGGGAGGCCATTGTATTTCAGGTCCTTCGACCTTTGTAATTTGAGACTTTTTTAAAGAAATTTCATCTTTATTTACCGTAAACTCTTTGTACCCAACTTCATTATTAACTCCTTTCGTGTTGTAATATAATGTTAATTTTACGTTTCCACTTGAAATCTTATAATCAAATAACGTATCTTTTAAAAAATTTACAGATACATCAGTATAATTCTTTAATAAAGATGGATCCGTATACTCTTTTGTGATTGTTCGTTTACCACCGTCTTCTAAACTTGGAAATTCACCAACAAGTATCCATTTAGTAACACCGTCAACCTTACCGTTACGCCATGAAAAGTCTATAGAGTCTATAGTATAATTTTCATGTTTTTTATAATAAAGGTAAATTAATACAATTAATATAATACATAAAATGATAATTAGATTATTACCATTAATCATTTTATATATTACGAGATTTAAATATAGTTAATATTAGCCTGATAAATCAAAACCGTATATATATCCAGCACCGCCTTCATATTCTTCGTTCCAAGCCCCACTACTGGTTTGGTTGGATAAGAGCGCAGGTCCGCTACCAGATAATACAATAGGTTCAGTTTTATTTATTTGTTTTTTAATTAATACATTATTTCCAAAACTGAGATCTTTCACAGTACTATTATTTGGAAGGTAATGTGTTTTTCGTAGAAGTGTTTTGTTATACTCATACTTATCCCCATTTAATTTGTATAAAATAACTTTTCCCTGTCGATTTAATTTTTGTGATTCGTTTTCTTTAAAACTAACAGTTACATCGGATCCAGGTACACCCACAGCTAAATATGAGTTATTAACATCAACAGAAAACCCATAATAATCGCTTAATACAAAACCATCACCTGAATTCGGTAAAGTTTGTTTCAATACCCAATTATCATTACCCGTATTTTTATAGACGTAAACTTCACCCAGTTTACTTGTACTCGCTCGAGGAGGAGATGAAACTACTAAAGTTTTATCGTACATGGACATGGATATAGCAGTGGGATCATTTTTTTTAAATGGTACATTAAGCTTCGCTTTTTCAACACCATCAATATTATATATGTAAATATAACCAAATTGTGAAGTTTTCTTCGAATCAATCTCTATTGTTGCTATTCTTATACCATCTTTTGTGGTTGATTTGTTACCCACTATATAACTACCAAATCTAATTTTATCGTGAAGAATTGTCTCGTGATGTTTTTTTGTAATTTCGGAATGAAATTTCCATTTCCCATCGTCTTTATCTGTCATTATGATTATAGTCGAATCTTGAAGTTTTCTTTTTGCTATATTATTTGCATATCCAGTTAAATTATCGTAAATAGTCTTTTCATTACCTGATTTCACGGTATAGTAAACTGAATCGATTAAATATTTTATAGTATTACGATTCTCCGTATAATGTCCCGATATCAAGGTGTTACTTAAACTATCATGGACTTCTACACACGCATATTCATTATCCGTGTCTTTAAATTGTATCATAGAATTATACACGAATTTTCCATCTTTTAATTTATAATATAAGATAACTTTAATCTTATCACTGGATTTGGCGTACCGACAGTGTTGTATATCCCCACCGTCTACATCATTTGTTTTAAGTGCTTCTATAAATAAATCATTTTTATCACTTATAGATGACGATCCGGGAAACGTTTCAATTTTTTTATCACTTGGTGGTACTATTTTTTGTACAAGAGTATTACCGTTTCTATCGTAAACGTAAACTGCCGACTCTTGGTCCATTTCATAGGCTTCATCATTTACTATAATATATTTATCATTGGCATCAAGATATTTTCCACTAGTACGCATAGTACCCAAATCAATGTTAGTCACCCGTGCATAAAATGGAGAAATATCATCACTGTCACGGTCGATAAAGAATGTACTCACCATTTGATTCTTTCCAGGTATGGGTTTAATAGTCTTGTCAACAAAAGATTTTGATTCTTCGGAAATCTCTCTTGCCCGATTTTCCGCGGCTTCCACAGCCTCTTGTTCCCTTTTTATCCTATCTTCTTCATCTTTCCTTTGTTTGACATCGTAGCGTGTACCATCGAGATCCCAACCGTATGTACTTTTTTTACACGCAAATTGGTGTATACTGGAATTACCGTTTTTATAAAGATTTGCAAAATCCGTACCAAATTGTGATGTATTAGGACCGTAATAAGGGCGTTGACAATTACCAACAGAAGTTTCCGAACATTTTTCTTTAATTTTTTCATATCCATCGGTAAAGGTATCACGCATAGATTGCCAAGCCGAATCTTTATATCGATTTGCTTGGTTCCCATGTATACCTGCTTCTAATTCTTCTCGTGTTTTTGCTTCACATATTTCATCTCCAATCGTACCTGCCCTTGGATCAATCTCAGCTACAGGTTCCGTAGCAGATCCTCGCCAGTTACAGATTGATTCATCAAAATTTTTACTAAAGTCTGGTAAATGGTCCCTTATCCATTTTTGGTCGGTCGAGAGAGTATCATAATTGAAAAGGACAGACGTAGGATAGTGGGTTGAAATTTTTGCCGCTGCCTTTTTAGTATCAAAATCATTTTGTATACTTGTAATTTTAGACGACGTATCATCATTTTTTTTCTCTGCTAAACAAAGTCCCTTTTCTGTTATTTTTTCACATTGTTCATCTATTGCTTTTTTTAATGCTTCAATTTTATTATCTCTAGGACATACATCACCTTGTGGTTTTATATATTTAAATTTTGGATTACTATCGTCGTCGTAATCTATATCCCAGTTACAATTATCATTAGGAGTATAACCATCGTTTAGGTTTGAACAAGATTCTTTCATGCGATATTCTTTGATTAAATCTCTGAATGGTGGACTTGAATATAAATCAGCCGTGCTAAATTTACCTTCACAACCACTCGATACCCCCTTTCTATCGTAATTACCTTTATGTCTACACCCAGTTCCCCAATCTGGTAAATCACCCAGTTCCCCCCCGTTAATTACCTTTTCAAATTTAGTTTTATCAGTAGCGTTTGGATGTTGCCACCACGCTACAGTTTTTTGAAACTCGGTACTTTCCCCTTTCCCCTTTTGAGTTACAGTACACGTATTAGTAACTTTTGTTAATACAATTTCATCGTCGGATATTTTTATTGGTGTTCCAGATTCCATTCTATACAAATAATTTTCATCCATTTTATATACACGAGCATTATCTCGCCAAGAACCATCCTCTGTATTTATAGCTTCAAACTTATCTTTTTTATTGAATCCAGTACCATCATTCGAGTAAAAGACGTCTCTATAAAATTTACGATTTGTATAATAATGTTTTGTTCCACCAGAATATTCTATTTTTTGTTTACCATAGTTATATGGAATAGAACCTCCATATGTTTTAAATGTTTTTGTCCATTTATTGTTATTCGCACTTCTTAAATAAAACTCGTTACTCCAGCTTTGAAGTTTTTGTAAATAAAATATATCGTAACATTCTTTATCATCATACGTTTTATCGGAAAACTCAAATTCATCTCGGTCATTTATTATGAATTTTTTAGTACCCGTTTTGGATTTTATAGTATAAAACCCGTTCTGAAAATCGTGATCTGATTGATTAAACGAGAAAACAGTTTCTGTTAGTTTTGTAATACGTTCTAGGGTAATACTAAACATGTTTTTTTGTAAATATAACGCTTTTGTAATAAGTGGTTCTGATTCCTCGTTATAATAAACATCAACTTTCAAACCCTGTTTTACCGTACTCAAATCAAAATCTCTACCGTCAAATATAATTTCATTATTCTTAAAAGGTTTGAAATATTCAGGCTCATCTTCTTTTTTTATTTCCTTAGTTTCTAAGACGGTAAGGTTACCATCACTATTACCACCCGTTAACTTAATAACCCATTTAGTAACACCGTCGGTAGTTTTGTTTCTCCAACCGAATTTTATTTCGTTGGTTTTCAATGCATACCCTTCTGATGTTATGTATTTTGAGATCATCAAGACAACTACAGTAATACATAAAATGATGAGTAACTTTCTATCAGTTATCATTTTATATACCATGAGATATTATTTATGTTAAAATTTAATTAATATTTTTCTTCTATTACGTACCCTGATTTGCGACTGGTTATAAAGTATACAAATGCACCAATCATACCTAGGAGTGCTAATATAATACCATAATCTTGACCATCCATTTTTTTTATATTATACTATTATAAAAAAATGCGGGCTGTTACTTCAGTATTATTAGAGGCACTCCTCATTGGTGTCATGTTACAGGTTTTAGTTATGGGTCTTACGAAATATGTATACAAGGGAACGGGTGTACTTATAATATCAGGCGCACTCATACATTTACTTTTTGAGTATTCGCCATTCGGTAATATTAACGAAAAATGGTGTAAAATGATATTTTAATTAAAATTAGTCTATTTCCATATTAATACTCATGTTTCTTAGAAGAGTCTGCCCTTTATCGATAAGATCTTCTAAGGTATCATTCAATTCTTTCAGTTTATATTCAATATCCTCGTTATAATCATTCAAATAATTTTTGAAAAAAGCTCGTGCGTTACCAACGTCGTGTCCTGCATCCAATAAACATCCCAAAGTATATCTTCTTAACCGAATACCAATCTCGTTCGCGCGTTCTTTTATAGCAGCTTTTCGAACAGTTTCAGTTATTCTTTGTCTCGGTTTTGTTTTAGTAATAAGTTTCTCCGTATCTCTAATTTGTTGTCTAATTTTTTGTAATTCGTTTTCATCGTGTTCTCTCTGCGCCTGTTCAAGAATTCTCATATCATTTTCAAACGCCTCTCGATCGTTTTCCCAACCATGTGCTCTATCAAGAGCAAAATCACGGAGTTCATTTTCCTCGTCAGGTGTTGCTAGGAGAAAATCATCGTTTTCATCATTTATTTGATTTGAAGGTGCATCTGCATCTGCATCCTGTAATTCATGTTCGTAATATCTATATCTATTCCCCCTTTCTGTTCGTATAGGTACAAATGGAACAGGTGGGAAATTGAGTGTACTATCACTCATCACTTCTCTCAACATAAAAGTATTAGTATCATCATCTTCAGATTCCGAATCATAACTTGAATTTGAGGGTGAAATAATATCATGGATTTTTTTTATCGAATTACACATCTCAAGGTAATGACCTTCAGATATATTAGTCGAATTTAAATCAATCAAACGCATTAAATTAGTAAGATCTTCCATTTTTATATTCTTTAAAAAAAAATAAATTAAAATTAACTTAGGTTACTCACGTCTAGATTTATTTCATAAAAAGTATCTATAATACCCTGATTTACACGCATAAATGAAGTTACAATTTCCATTTCATTTTCAATGGAATCAAGATTACGTATATATGCTTCTCTTTGACACTGTCTATATTCATTCGAAAAACTTAAATATTCTAAAAAAAAATCGTGTGAATTACTCGCGTATCCAAGTTCTTGTAATTCTTCTACAGTTTCACAAAGGGGTAGGTCTAAAGCGTTACAATATGCCTCGAGTGCTTCGCTTTTAATAGTTTTAGTTACACGGTATCTTTTTTTACACGTTTTTAAGGCTCGCTTTATTCTCCTTCGTTCGCGGACGAAACCCATACACTTAGTAACTATCGTATCTAATGGGTTTTCTCTTAATCTAACTGGTAAAGTACGAACACGTCGAGTATTTCTAGAAATATCACGGAGTGTATTACAAATTTCTAAATAATCACCTTCAGGTATTTCGTCTGAGTGATTATCAACTAAGCTCATGATTTTTTGTAGAGTAGTAGTTGTCATAGTATATATTAAAACTTTCTATTTTTTAAATGGAATTCTTCTAGATATGACCTGTAAAATTCAGTCTCGTTTGACACGCACGGATCGAGATATAAGAGTTTTTTATAAGTAAAAACGTTTTTAATACCCAGTTCTTCGGATCTAGCGGCAATAGCATAATTTCTGACCGACTGTGTTACATTTTTTCGTTTCGTAAAACTTATATTTTTTTTAATTATTTTTTTTGAATTTTCTTCTATTTTTTCAATCTTATAAATATCAAATTCATCTTTCAGAAATATGTACTTTTCTTTCCAATAATCTCTTTCTTTATAAACACTCACCATGTGCTTATTTATTTTGTACAGTTCCGGATACTTTTCCTTTGTTGTTTCCTTCATTTTTTAATAAAAGTAAGGCTTCAATTACTTCAGCAATTTCGTTGTGTTTTAAACAGAATCCGTTCTTACCAGCTCTACAATAACAGGGTTGGTAGCAACAATTTGGTCGCATTTATTTTTTTATGTTTTTATATTTTTATATTTCAACTTAGGACTCCGATTCACTTACAATTTCACCTTCCTCGATTTCAGTTTCAGATTCAGACAACATTTCACTTTCTTCATCACTTGAGTATTCATTTGTACGGTTTACATCGTCTATATTATTAGGAAGAATATCGTAAAGATTATCCCAATTTACATGGCTCTTAATTTCATAATCATCAATAAAGTCCTCCATTGAAATTTTATCATAAATACCCCAATCTTCTTGAAATAACCATCTCCAATACCCAATGTCTTTGTATTCGATTTTAGAAGGAAAAAGTTCAATCGAATAATTTTCACCTTCTCTATACTTATTTCTATAAAGAGTTTCCATGATTTCTTCTACGTAAATATCATACATGTGCTCTAAAACACCGACAGGAGATTCACAAACATTTATTTTAGGTTCATAAGAAAACGTTGTAAAATGTGCCTGTCCATAACTTGTTTCAATTTTTTTCTTTGAAACTCCCATGTAAGCGATATAATTTTTATTATTGGAAGGAATGAGGTGTTCGGGGTATCCAAATTCTGCACGCAAACCATAGACATTACAGCTTTTATTGTTCAAATTACTACATAAATCATTAAGGTGAGAAAGTTTTACGAGCGAGGTACAGTTTTTTAAAAGTTCGTGTGTAAGATTGTTAGACATGTTATATCATTAAAAGGTCTATATTTTTTAAGTATGATTAAATTTCCATTTTTGTTTTTGGTAACGTTTGTAAAAGACATTCCCAATCAACATTTACCGGTATTTTGTTTTTTAAGAAAAACTTTTCACCGGATTCGATATCTTCAAAATATCTCTTCATATATTTAGTCCACATACGTCTTTCTGATCTGATAACATAAGGTACAATTATCATTTCCTTGTGATTTATCATTGTTCCATCTTTAGGAGATAAATTATCCACAAGCATATTTAAAAAAGGTAATGTAATTTCTTCACACCCCTTATTTTCGTGATAAAATTGAATCATTCGAATATCCTCTCTATCACAAACTTTACTCAAACAAACATAACCGAGATACGTATTATTACCAAGTTCAGTCGGAAAACCTTCTTTGGGTTTAAGAGCAAAAACTTCAACGTCGATAGGTTCGAATAAACCCAAGGCATTAGACATGACTTCGTTCATATCTTTGAGTTGAACAATTTCAGTGTGTGTTTTTAAAAGATTAAAGAATAAAGACATTTTTGTTTTTTTATTTAATTTTTTATATTTCGTCGATCCCACTTAGGTCATCGTCGTTCATTAATAACTCTTCAGCTACAATTTGATAAAAAGCCATTTTATACGCCAAAAATCCAAATAAAGTTGCACCCATATTAAAATCAAACGGTAAATCATTAGAATTCCACATTGATTCAGCTAATGCCAAGCATGTCGGTAACAATAATCTTTTATTCAAACCGGGTATTCTTTCAATATTATCTACATACGTAGACAGTGAATCTACATATATACAAGAAGCTACAGTACCCATAATAGCAGATATACCATCGACTGGTGTATGAAAAATGAAGTTATACGTCGAAATAGCTACACCATATTTCAGTGTTGATTTTTTAATCTTCGTCTTAATATGTTCGTACTCAGATATACCCTCTTTTCTTTTAGTTGGACACGATATTCTAAGTGTTTTTTGTGCAGGATTTATTATATTTAACATATTACAATTTATTTACTCTACATCTATACCTTTAATAATGTAATTTTCATCTTGAAAATACTTTTTCTTAAATGCGCGTTCCTTTTTTATAAAATCTTTACAGCTCTTCTCAACTTCATATATACGTCTATGAATATTTAATAAATTACTTTTATTAGTAGGTGTTTTTCGCCATTTATCACCGAAAATATTAGAATATTGTAATTCGCGTCTTTGGTGTTTAAGGTCATCGAGAAGTAGTTTATAAAGTACGAGTGAATATGAATCATATTCACCACGCTCGTAATCATTAAAACACATTTGTTCACGTGCAAGTGTATTCATACTTTCACGGAGTAGGTTCGCCCCATTTTTCTCTCCATCGGTTAACCAGAGTTTCGATTCTCTCTTTTGAGAATCGTGTATTTCTGGAGGCTCGTTGAGGGGCTCCTGGACACACGAGATCACATGATTCGTACGTATTAAGTTTTTCCCATACAAGTCTTTGCATGTCACCCGGGAGTTCGTTTGTCGCTTGACAAAAAGAGAGTTTATAGTCGTATGTGTGTAAGGCGATATAGTCGTCCATTTCATTTGTATATTAAGTTTATTAAATCTTTATTTATATTTAAAAAACTTAGGACTATATTTATCGAATGTTTTGTCATGCTTTAAATATTCTAAAATAATAGTTTCGCCACTGTCGTTTTTTGATATAATTTTATTACTCGAAAATTCCGATGATAACATCATATTAGGATGTAATGATACATGAGACTCTGTTGATTTTAGTGTTTGTGTATTTGAACCCAATAAGCGAGATATACTAGAGTAAAACGAAAACATGCTATTATTTATGTTTATTTTTTTATATTGTAAATACAAGATGGTTTCACTCCAGGACTTACCCAAAAAAGTACAATACATTATAATAGATTCAAAATATGTAAATGGTTCAAATAATACATTTTCTATAGATCTAACACTTGAATCAAATTTACATTTAGAAGAAATGTCACAGGTATGTGGACTGAAACCAGTTGATTTTTATATCACACAGATTGGTCAATCTAATCCGAACTCTGATTCACATGTAAGTAGCGTTGCAAAATACGTTGATATTATATGTGAAGATATACCAAAAAGAGCACAAATACTCGATGAAAGACATGGACAGATTTTAGCCAGAGTACCATTAGAAAGACATTTCAATCATGGTTCGCATACTATCATTAGGGATAAACAATGGAAAGGGTTTCAAAGACAAACAAACTTATTTAATCCCATATCTATACAGAAACTAAATTTTGAATTATACGAGTATCAGGAAGACACTGATTACGTTACTTTACAACCTGATGCAGAGTGGTATATGGTTCTTGAAATAACAACTGTAGATGTAAAAGAAAAACCTATAAATAGAGAAGTTCAGATTCTCGAGGCTTTGCATAAACTTATCGGTAAGATAGATGAACTCAACATAAATGTCGAAAAACTTCCAGATAAGAATGATATTGAAAAAATGGAAAAAGAAAAAAGAAAGAAAATTCCATTAATGTACCTTTTTATATTTTTAATGTTTATGGGGGGTGGTTATTACTTACTAAATCGAAAGGTTTCACAACCGGTGCCTATGCAGATGCAGCCGACTTTTTAGCTGGTGTTTTCTTTGGAGTAGCGGCTGCTTTTTTAGCTGGTGTTTTCTTTGGTGTAGCAGCTTTTTTAGCTGGAGATGGTGCTGGAGCTGGAGCTGGTGCTGGAGCTGGTGCTGGTGCTGGTGCTGGTGCTGGAGCTGGAGCTGGAGCTGGAGCTGGAGCTGGAGCTGGAGCTGGAGCTGGAGCTGGAGCTGGTGCCTTAATAATGTCGGCAATTTCTTTAATTATACCATATATTTCAGTTTTGTGAATTTTTGGTCGTTGCATAGCATGTTCAATTTTTTCTCTGACAGAGTCCATCGCGTAATATATATAAAAGAAATATTATCTTTATACTAAATGTTATTCATAGGTCCAACTCTCCTGAGTGGAATAGGTCAACACTGTAAAAAATACATGGACCTTTTTCCCGTTGATGAATATACTAAATATTTAGAAATACACGATGAAATACCAGAGTCTGAATATGCATTTATATTCGCACTTCCCGTAAAGTATTGGTTAGACAAAATACCAGAAATTAAAAGAAAAGTAAAACATGTGACGTGTATGACGGTATGCGAAACAGAAACAGTACACGAAGATTACGGTAATCTTTTTGATTTATTTGATAAAATTGCAGTGCCGAGTGAATATTGTAAAACAATTTTTAAAAGACAATTTCCAGATAAACATTTTTTTGTAATACACGCACATATACCTGATAAAAGACCGTATACATTTTACCATATAGGTAATGTACATGATCCTCGTAAAAATTTTAATAAAATATTAGAGTGTTTTTTACGATTAAATAAACCAGACTCTAGATTAATTGTTAAAGCTACATGTAAACAACCCGTTAATATAAACTTACCAAACGTAACTGTTATAAACGACCTGGTATCTGACGAAGTTATGGAAGATATACATAGTAAATCAGATTGTTATGTAAGCTTCTCTTCATCAGAAGGTGTTGGTATGGGTGCAGTAGAATCTGCTATAAGAGACAAGCCGGTAATAATAACAGATTATGGCGGGGCAAAAGAATATATAAAAACACCTTATACTATTAAATGTGATTTACAAGAAATACCGAGGGATGATTTTTTATACAAAGAAGGTATGCAGTGGGGAAAACCCAGTGTAGACCAACTCATGGAATTCATGGTAGATGCTTACAATAAAAAAATAAGATATATGGATCATACGAAAACCCGAATGCTTACGTGTAAAAACAATGTTTTACAAGAATTCATCGTTAATGTAATTAGTCATGAAGATAATGAGTCCAGTGAGAATAGCTCCGGAAGTGAGTGACCCCTTTTGAGCGATTAACATGGCAACAATTTCATCAACGGGTCCTATATTTGTTGGTTTTTTAAGAATTTCTGGAATAATTTGTGATATAGCGAGGTAAAGTGCCATTGATATTATAACGGGTCTGAGTGTTTCCTGATCTAACATTATTATTATAACAATATATTTATTTTTTATGAATATTATTATGTTTTTTACAATATATTCCACACGTTGATTTAAAAGAACATCGTTTACCACTCATTGTTATAGCCTGGCATGTAATATTCTTATGTCTATTTACTATGTGTTTATCTGGAACAATATCTAAAAAAATTATTTTACTTTTCTCTCGTTTATCATTGTACTTTTTATGAGATTCTCTAAGCTTATGAATACTTCTCACAAATTGTTCACATTTTTCCGGTTGGTTTTTGTATAGACCTCTGGCAATATCTAAGTCATTTTTTTCATACAACATGTTGATTTATCGTTTGGTTTTGATTCCTGATATGTATTACATATTTTGCAACTGAGGTTAAAAAAATACACACAATTATAACATTACATGTAAAATAATACCATATATATTCATATATACCCAAAAATGTTGTTAATAACATGGTAAATATAATATATACTGTGTACACAATAATGCCGTAAATATTATTATTTTGTGTGCTATGTAATGGTAATATACACGCTAAACAGTTAACTATAGATATGATATTATCATATATAAGTGTATAATATATACTGATTATAACAATAAATAAATTCAGCCAATATACAATATCCAATTTGAATATTTGGTATTCAGGTTGCGGTTGTTGTTGACTTCCGATAGTGGGTAAAACTTCCAACACACTTGGTCTTTCTTCTTCATAATTTATACCTATAACAGTAGTTCCATCCGGTTGTCTAACTTTATTATAGTACATAAAAGAATAAATTGTTTTTCTTTTATGTATATTAATATTAAATGTAAAGGTAGATGTTATATATGTGATAATCCACTTCAACCTTATGTAAAAAGTAATAATTGGCAGGTAAGAGATTTAGTTAGATTTTATAAAAAAAATATATCACCGTTATTTTGTTACAATAATGTAATTTTTTACAAAGTTTATAAACTAAAAGCTCAAAAACTCTGTTATAGTTGTTTTAAACACGAAAATGAAAAAATCACGTGTGAACAATTCCGCAGACGCGAATGTGGACAGTTTAAGTATTTTAACAAAGTACCTTCTTTATCTGAAAAAGATATCAATAGTTGGTTTCAAAAATTGTGTAAATACGTTAAAAAAAATTATGATAAGGATAGACCTATACCAATTTTTTATGAAGAAGATATTTAAAAAATATATACGTATGTAATAGTATGTGCGACGCAGTATCAGGTCCGAATACAGGAGCAATAATATCTTTAAATGCTATAGGAAAACAAGATACTTACCTTATTGAAAATGATACAGAAAAGTCCTTCTTTAAATATAATTTAAAACAACATTCAA
>Ga0213869_10001470_pt1 | contig 17637 bp, 23 predicted proteins | sample PICome_10_FD_160083 | JGI IMG/M metagenome (GOLD analysis project Ga0213869, IMG submission 160083) | Coastal seawater microbial communities near Pivers Island, North Carolina, United States - PICO132 | ecosystem: Environmental > Aquatic > Marine > Coastal | place: USA: North Carolina...
TCAAATTCAATAAGTTTATCAATTACTTCACTATCTATATCTTCAAATGTATCATCTTCCTCATGTTCCAGTTCACCATCAATCACAATTTTTTTTTCATTATCTTTACCATTATTATCATTATTATTGTTATTATAATTATTAACATTAGAGTTTTCGTTGTCTAGATTATCAGAAGTAGAAACTTGTTCTAAAATTGACATAGTAAATAATTCTTTATGATTTTCAATATATTCTGATAATACGTTATAAAATATTTTATTCTCTTTTAAATGTTTCTTTTTTTCATTAAATTGTTCTCTTGATATACTATAGTTTTCGTCATAACCATCAGATTCAGAATATTCTTCATTGTAAATATTCATGGTAGGTTTTTTATCTAAATGGTTAAAGTTTCTAAGTTGATAAATATTATTATCGTATATAAAATTACCATAATTTTTCTTTAAATTACGATGATATTTTCTTTTGGCTTTTTTATCATAATAATATTCATCTTTTGGATTTAATTCTTCTAAATTTATATTACATTCTTCATCATAAAGTGTGTCTAGAATGAATTGTGAGTTTTGCATTTTATTTTCCTCTTCAATAATAATGTTTTTAATAAAATCATCTTTATCTTTTCTGTCCTTGTTTTTCTTGTTCTTTTTATAATCTATTTCTTGATAATCATCAAAAAAAGAATTTTTAATATGATCTAACTCATTTATTGAAGTAGTATTATTATCTTTATCGCTATTACTATCATCAACTAATTGATATATATTAAAGATAGTAGAGGTTTCATTATTTTTATTTTTATTATTATCATTTTCATCTATTAAATTATATTTAGTATTACTAATTGATTTATTTGAAATTTCTTTAATATATTCTAATTTTTGATCTTCTTGTGACTGTTTAAAATTATCAAATGATTTAAATAATTCATTCATCTTTATTTATAGTTACTTACTATTTATTATATACTTAGTGTATTTAATATTTAAATGAACTTAATTATAATAATTATGTTCAAACTTAGTTATGATAAAAAGTTATCTTTTTGCCTTAATTTTTAAGTTCTTAGTAAGATCCAAATTAAATATTTCTTGATGTAATTCTGACCTTTTTTTGGATTTAAGATACTTATCAGAGTACTTTATATCTGGTTTATCAATGAAATCTTTATTATTAATTATTTTTAAACATTCATTATAATATTTTTCTAAATAAAATAAGTGATAGTGATGTTCTAACTGTGATAGATTTAATTTTAAATATGGTATCGTCATAAAAACTAAATTAAAGATATACTTTATTAATAATAATATTATGACAACAAAAGAAAACCAGAATCAATTTTTCCAGAGATTACTACAAGATTATTTAAATGCAGAAAATGAAATTAAAATGTTAAATGAAGCTATTAAAAAACGTAGAGATAAAAAGAAAAACTTGTCAGAGTCTATTTTGGCTTTTATTAAGAAGAATGAAATTAATAAAATTAATCTAGATGGAGATTTTAAAGGACATCAACTTTGTGAGAAAATAACTAAAAGTGAAAACATATCTAAAGATGAAATAATGAGTATTTTTGAGAATCATTTTCAGTCTGAGAAAAATGAAGAAAAATTCAATATCCTCCAAGAGGAAATAAAAAAGAAAACGGTTGTAAAAGAATCTTCTAAACTTTCCATGCAAAAAATAAGAATGAGTAAAAAACAAAAAACCCAGGAAGATGAAAATAAAATTAATGAATTAATTGAGAATGAGTTAAACGATGATTTACCAGATCATCTCAGTCATCTTAATTAATTTTTTATTTATTCAATATAAAACTATTTTTTTGATTTATTACATATAATAATTATTTATTAATAACTAAATTTATGGAATCTAGACCTCTATTACTAGAAGATAATATATCTAGACAATTAGAAGATGATGTTTCAATAACTGTGTATAATAATATTAATAATAGTGATATAAATAGTGATATAAATAGTTTAAACAGTAATAATAGTAATATAATTACTATACTCCATAATGATAGTAGTACTAGTTTAGTTTCGAATTCATCAGGTGATAAATGTAGAATTTGTTTACAAGATATAGAAATAACTTCTAGATATTGTCGGTGTTTAAACGATCTAAGTCATATACATGAAGAATGTCTATTTGAATGGTTAATAAAATCAAATAAAATGAATGCTAAAATAGAAGAATATGATAATCATGATGAGGAATATAATAATTTATATAATAATATTGTTGAAAAACATAAAAATAATTGTATGAATTTAGAAATAAAGTATTTTTATTACTGTGAAATATGTCATTATAGATATAATATATTTAATCAAAGTAAGAAACATAATTTATGTATTTGTATATTTGATATACTAATTATAATATCTTTAGTTATTGCATTATTTTATTCATTATTATCGTTACAACCTGTACAAAATTATTTTGGTAGTATTTCATCACTATTAAGTTTCATATTTTTGATTGCTAATTTAGTAATTACAAGTTTTTACTCTATTCATGCAAAAATATATGACAATAAGTTGATAATATTACCACATCATAGTCTATTAAATACGAATTAAATTAGTGTAATTTAAATACGAATTAAATTAGTGTAATTTAAATACGAATTAAATTAGTGTAATTTAAATACGAATTAAATTAGTGTAATTTAAATACGAATTAAATTAGTGTAATTTAAATACGAATTAAATTAGTGTAATTTAATATGAAAGACAATATTAAATAGACAACTAAAATTTGCAGTACAAGTTTAATTGTAGCAAATATTAATTGACCAACTTTTATTTCTGTGTGTCCTAATTTAAAATTCCATTTTTTTAATTGTTTTAAATCTGGTTTACCATCTTGATTAATATCAACAGTTAAAAGAGGTGATAAAAATACATCAACTATTTGATCTATCGCTCTTTTAAAAAACTTAGATAATGTAAATGTAAATAATGATATTATAACTGAATATTTAATAATTACTTTTTTCATTTTGACATCTAGAACTGGATTTGACATATATCTTATTTTAATATTTACTTAGAAAAAGTTTAATCAAAAACTTAAAAAGTTATTTTTTTAATTGGTAATTCGATTAATATAACTTTTCCAATATATTGACCTAAATTATTATTTTTTAGTTAAACTTGAAAGTAATTTAGATTTAATATTATAAATTAATTTTGATTATTTAATTCGTTAAATTTATTTTAAATTATTAAAATATTTATTTAAAGGATGGATAAAAAAAGGGTGAAAAAAATAGGATCAAGAGAAGAAGTTTATCATGGTTCTGCATTTAGAACTAATGGTGGTCTAACTAGAGATGATATTATATTAAAAGTATCGAATGGTAAAAATTACTATGTGAGCAAAAAACTTTCTGCTATTGCTAAAGAAAGAGATATGTTCTCAAAATATAGACCTAAAAGACAAACAAAAGGACATATTTTAAAAATTTCATCTAAAGATACATGTCAAAAATTAACAAAAAAAAATATTAGTTTTAGTTTAAATAAAAATGAATGTAAAAAATATTATTACCCAGAATTAGCAGGTAAGAATATAAATATATTAAGACAAGCAAATGAAGACGATGAAGAAGATAATGATGATGATGATGAATTAGAACATACACCTAAAGATTTTCGAATAGAGGATATTTCTTCAATAAACTTATAAATAGTATTTTATATGGTAAGTTTATACATTATAATTTAACTAGTTTATCAATCTTATCAACAATTCTATAAATACTTTTTAAGTTCTTATTTTTATTAATTAATTGTTCTATCATATTAGAATTTGATTTTTTTAAATAGTATAAATTATACGTATCTAACTCTTGAAGATTATTAATTAAATTATTTTCTTCATTTTTACTTAATTTTAGTGATTTTTTATTTTTTGCAGATTTATTTTGTTTTGAATTATTATCACCAGTATTATTAATTGTATGTATATCTTTGTACTTATTTTGATGAATTTCTATATAATTTAATATTATTGTTTTTTGTATTAATGATAATTCTTGGCGTAAATAATTGAAATCATTATGATAATTTAAATATAATGTTGGTTTATTATTTTTTAATAAAAATAATTTCCTATAAATATATGTTGGAAAATACAAATTAGTATAGGATAAATAATCTGCAATTTCCCATTGCTGATTAGAGTTTATAAATTTATACAATTTATCTCCTTCACAAAAAATTTTAGATAAAAAAGTAGCATCTTTTATATTCATATTTATATCATTATATGAATTAATAACTTTTTGTTTAGTTTTATTGTTAATTTCACCATTCTTTTTTACAATATTAATTTTATTATTCGAAAATGTATTAGTAAAATCACAAAATTGTTTATATTTATCATCATCAAATTTATTTATATCTATTTTGGTAAGTCTCAATATTTTAAATAAATTAATATAATTACTGTATATATTTAATAAATATTGATAAATATCAGATGCTAATAAATTCTGTATATGTTCAGAATTAATTTGTTGATTTGTAATACAAAAATTAATTTTTTGTATATTAGAATCGTTAATATTTAATGACGATAACAATCTTTCAGTATCTTCAACATCTATTATTTCTAAATCTATCTTATCATCTTTTTTTACTCGTCTATGACCTTTATTAGTTTTACTATTATCATTAGTACTAACAATATTATCATTAGTACTAACAATATTATCATTAGTACTAACAATATTATCATTATTATCATTATTATCATTATTAATATTTTTAATATTTTCAGTACGACGGTTATTATAATTATTATTACTTTTTTCTAATTTATACTGATTTACTTTTTTACTTAATTTAGATTCAAATAATTTATAAAGAATTTGTCTATAATCACCAAATGACTTTTTAAATATTGATTCCTTTTCTAAATTACTTAGTATAATGTTTTCTAATTTACTAATTTTAGTTATAAATTTAATACCGTTGTTTTTCAATGCCTTATTTAATTTTATTACAATACTCTTTTTAATTATACTAGAAAACTTACTATTTTTTAATATATTACATGTACAAATTATTGGATTTTTATAATTGATAATATAATCTGTAGCATCAAATTCTTCACCATTTTCTAAAGTTTTTTCCTTTTTTATTTTCAATTGAAGTTTTTTATATGAAGTTACTACATCTAGTAATTCAGTTAATCCTCCCTTATCATTAGAACTACTAATACCATCTAATTCATCCATAATAATACCTATTCGCTTTTTTTTCCCTGTAAAATCTATTTTAAACTTGCTATATTTTGCAAAAGTTTCTTTTATTTGTTTTTTATTTCTAATATCACTAGCATTTAATTCAATAATTTCATAATCAAATTCATTATATATTAAATGAGCAAGAGTAGTTTTACCAATACCAGGTTTTCCAACCAATATAATAAATGGTGGTACTTCTTCAATATTATTAGTGTAATTAGTTAACCATTTTTTTATTTTATTTAAATATTCTTCTTCTATAAAATAATCTTCTAAAGTTTTTGGACGATACTTTTCTATCCATAAATCATTATTTTGACTCATTTTAATAACTGTTTTTATTATTAAATTATTCAATTATTTATTTAAATTAATTTTTACTAGGATCAGCATTTTGTAATATAACTACAGTTTCATGTCTCTTTTTATTATTCATTCTATAAACTAAGTTTCTTTTCATCCAAGGTAATTTAATTACTCCCATATATGCAGTACCATTTTCAATAAAATCTAACATCATTTTATGAAATTCAGCAATCTCATCAAATTCTTCTGATAATCCTAATCTTTTAAATTCTTCAAAAACTTTATTCATTTCTTCAATTCTATCATCTTCAGTTTTTAAACTAGCTAACTTTTTTGCTAATTTAGCTTCTTTTTCAGCTTTAGTTTTTTTAGGCATTTATTAATATATGTATTAAATAATTTTATTTTTAAATTTAATCAAAAAAAAAATAATACAAAGATAAAAAATATCATTTTATATAAATAGAAAAATGGGAGGAGCATTATTACAATTAGTAGCAAAAGGAAAACAAGATGCTTATTTAATAGGAAATCCAAAAATGACCTATTTTAAAAATAGATATGCTAGTCATACCAATTTTAGTATGGAATCAATTAGAGTTGATTTCAATGAACAACCAGATTTTGGTCGTAAATTTTCAGCATTTATACCAAAAAAAGGAGATTTATTAAATAAAATTGTAATGGAATTAAACCTGCCTCGAATAACTTCTGGAACTTTGGGACCTATTGGTTGGACAAAGGGAATCGGTCATCATATAATTGAGTATATTGAACTGAGAATAGGTGGAGAATTATTTGATAGAGTATCAGGTGATGTAATTGATGTTTATAGTGAATTAACAACACCAATCGGACATCTAAATGCATATAATTCTATGGTATCAAGACCTAGTGGAGCACCTACTACTAATAATAAAGGGCCATTAAAATTATTTATTCCATTACCATTTTGGTTTTGTAACGATATTAGTAGATCCTTACCTTTAATCAGTTTACAATATTCTGAAGTACAGATTACTTTTAAGTTCAGAGAATTTAGTGAACTTTGGTTTACTACAAGAGAAATTGGTAGTACTCAAGGTTCTCCAGCATCAACATTAAGTGTATCTGGAGCACATTTATTTTGTGATTATATATTCTTAGATGAATACGAAAGAAAAAAATTTGCGGAAGCAAAAGAATTAGAATATTTAATAGAACAATTTCAAATTAATGATAATATTGAGGTGTCTGATGGTCAAACAGCATTAGTTTCTAATCTACATTTTAATCATTGTGTAAAAGAACTGATATGGTTTTATCAAAGTAAACATAATTTAGATGCAAATGAAATAGGTACTTATGGATATTATATTTCGCCTGATTTTACAAACGTTAATAAACCTTTTGATCAAGTAGAATTAAAATTAAATAATCAAGATCGAATTAGTAAACGTAGTATTGAATATTTTAGATTAGTACAACCATATTATCATCATACAAATGGCACAAACGATTATATATATGTTTATAGTTTTGCTCTTAATCCAGAACAATTACAACCTAGTGGAACATGTAATTTTAGTAAGATAGATAATGTAAATATGATTTTTACATTACCATCAACTATTCTTCAAGGTTATATTACTGTTTTTGGTGTAAACTATAATATTATAAAAATAAAAAACGGAATGGCAGGATTAATGTTCTCAAGCTAATTGATTATTCAATAAATTTAAAATCTGTTGAAACTGGTATTAAACATTTTTTTGTATTTTCATCATAAAATTTACTTGGTAAATCTAATTTTAATGCTTCAGTATATAACTTTAATGTTGTATTAAAATAATCAAATTCATCCATTTTATCAAACATACAACTACCATGCTTTTTCCATTCATGTTCCCAAAAAGTATCATCAGTAGACTCAGTTGAATACCAATATTTTTGTAATTCAGGTAAAATAGTTCTTAATTCGTTTATATCAAAAGTTACATCTCTACAAAAACTTGGATAACTATTAATATTGTACTGTGGCCATAATCCATGGATGTGCCAATTTTTATTACCATTTTTATCTTCTTTTTCTAATAAAGATAAATAATAATATCTATTTGGGTAATCTTGAATTTTAGTAAAATATTGATTATAATTATTAACTTTTTTAATAAAAGTTACTTCATCTTCATAGTAGAAAAAACTCGTTATGTAATTTGATATGTCAGCAAACATATTATACTTTAAAAAAAGATAATTTTTTACTCATTAAAAAACATTAAATTATTAAAAGAATATTAAATTATTAAAAGAATATTAAATTATTAAAAGAATATTAAATTATTAAAAGAATATTAAATTATTAAAAGAATATTAAATTATTAAAATAATATTAAATTATTAAAAGAATATTAAATTATTAAAAATATATATTTTAAGTATATTTAATGGATAACAAAATAGATATTAATTTTATTAATAGAGAAACAAAAAAAGAAAATGATCTTAATGACGTTACTAATAAGTTAGAATCTTTTGAAATATCTAATTATCAATCTGATCAAAATTGTTCATTATTTAATGAATTTAACAATAAACAAGACAATATTTTAGATGATCATAAAAATAATGTAGATAATGTTAGTAATTTATTAAAAAAATGTATTATTGATTCTGATAATATTGATAAATCAAGTTATGAATATAGGAAAAATCTTAAAAGAAAATTAATAGATACAGATATTTACCCATTATTAGATAAATATATGAAATATAATAAATTATAAATATTGTTTAAAATTAATTTTTTATTTAATTTCTATTATTTATTATAAAATTAAATTAAAAATGGTTTTTAATGATTATAAAGTTACTAATTATTCAAGTGATGGTATTATGATATTTATCTATAATAATGATAAATCAAAAAGTATTAAATTAAACGTTTTAAATGATTTTCCTGATTATAGGAAAGTATCAGATAAACATTATATTGATACAGTAGATAATAAAATGGTATTAATAGATACTAGTTGTATGTTACCATCCTTGAGACCAAAATTTACTTCTTTAATTTCAGATCCACAAAATGGTCATATCTTACGACCTGCAACTCAAATGGATTTTGATAGATGGGATTACAGAACTAATAAAATGCCTAATGGAGAATTAACTGATAATGGTAAAATATTCTCTTACTTACTTGATACTTATCAATCAACCTATATGATTTAATTAAGATTTAGTTAATATTTTTAATAAAATTAATATTTTTTTTTTAATAATATAAAAAAATAATTATAAATTTTTATAAACTATAAATTAGTAATCTATCCAGTTTAAATATTATCAAAATGTATTTGAATCAAACTAATATTATACCTTCCATCCAAAGTTCAAAAGATGAATTAAGTAGTCAAGAATTATATGGTTGGATAGGAGATTTTATATTTATAATTGCTCAAATGTCTCAAGTAATTCATACTTTCAAAGTAAAAAGAACAAAAGATTTATCATACATTTTGATCTGTTTATTTACTTTAGGAAATATCATGTTTACTACATTTGGAATTATTGATAATTCTTATTCAATGGCAATAGGAAATGGTATTACTGTTTTAATATCAATAACTCAATTATCACAAAAGGTTTATTATGATCATTACTATCCTTATAGAGAATTGGGACACACATGTTATGATGATATTAATTAAAAAAAATATAAATTATTTAAAATTTAATTAAAAACAATTCAAAAAATAATTAGATTAATTTAAATTTTATTTAAAATTTTTTTCTACATTTTTTTTACATTTTTTTTTACATTTTATTTTGAAGAATAAAAACTTCATTACCACAATCCCATTTATGTTCTAAAACAGTTAAACCTGCTTTACTAAATAAATCTATTAATTCTTTTATTCTGAAAATATAATAAAATCTCATTTTTACATCTTCTTGTTCATTAATTATATTATTTTGTTTATTTTGTTTATTTTTATTTTTTTTATGATTAGGTTTCTTCCAAGGAACTAAATTTACTCCATAATTTTCAAAAACTCTTTTAGTTTTAGTTGGTTGATCTTTAGACCATACTGATAGTAATATTTTACCACCAACTTTTAGTACTCTATTCATTTCATTTAAAGATTTTAATCTTCTATCTATAGATGCTAGATGGTGGAAAGCAGCAATATTAATTATAGCGTCACAAGAATAATTTTCAAATGGTAAATTATCCATTTCTCCATGTATTACATTTAAACCTTTATCTAGACATATGTCTACAAATGATTCACTATTATCAATTCCAATAAAATTATAATTAGGATAAAGCATATTTCTACCATTACCACACCCTATATCATAAATTGTTGAATCTGTAGACATGCTAGATATAAAATCTGTTATCCATTGCCATTTATAATGTCTTGTAGAGTCAAAATGATTGGCTATTTGATTATATATTTGTTTTACTGAAATATTTTCTAAAAAATTAGTATCAGTGTCATCAATTTCCATATTTATTATTTGATATTCAAATTTGTAATTAATAGTTAACCTTTTTAGTATCTAGATTAAATAAATATCAATTTTAAAAAATAATAAATAATAATATTAAAGAATTGTTAATAACTTAAGAATCTGGCCACACTGTTATTAAACATCCATAAATATCACATAAATTAGTTTCCATTTTTTTTCCAGTAGGTTTAAAAGTTTTCATATCATATTCAATTCCAATTAAATAATTAGCTAAAGAAGGATAAGTAGAAACATTAGGAATTTCAAATAATAATGAACCATCATTATTATAAAATAGTAATTTATCTTCACTAAAATTAAATTCTATACCACCATTTTCAGGGTTATAATTACTAATACCTAATACACTTTCTATTTTATTACTACTATTTATATCACTATGTATTTCACTATTTCTATATCCAATTCTCATTTTTCCAGGAAAAGAATTACTCCATTTTTTTACCATTAAATTATTTTGAAAAGTTTTTAAAGAATCAGGAGTAGCAAATTTAGTAATAACTCCTGCTTTAGGGAATCTCATTTTTAAAGTATCCATCAATGATTCAAAAAAGTTATTTATACCATTTTCTCTCCTTCTTAAAGTTGACATTTTTAAAGTTGTACCAATAATATTTTTTTCAGTATTAATATTATAATACCATCCATATCCAGCTGGTGTTTTTTGTAATCCTAATGGAACTATTAATCTTATTGTACTACCTATTCTAATTCTTGAAAATGGAATAAATCCAAAAATGTGATGATGCCAGAGTCCAGTCATTTTAAAAGATAGTATATCTTCTGTTTCAAAACCTTTACGAATAGCTACTAAAACACCAGGTTCTGTTCTATTCTCATCAATTGTAGCATGATTAACTCCAGATGTAGAAATTCCTTTTATTCTACTTCCAAAATTACCATATAATCTAAATTTATCTGATTTTCTATAAAATTCAATAATTTTATTCCACTTTTGTATTTTTTCTTCTGAATCCATGTTCCATAAAACACAACTATAATCAGGTGATTTAGTGAAATCAAGATAACCATACCTTGTTAGTAATTTTGATTCCTCATCTGTAGGTCTATAAGATGAATTTTTATGTAATTTATTTTGAATTACTTCAACTTTTCTAATATCCATATCTTGTGCTTCAGAATATACTCCTCCTTTTTGTTTTTTAAATAATTTTATAGTTTTACTATACCTTTTTTTACTTCTTTTATTTTTTCTTTTATTTAATAATTTTTGATTTTTTCTATTTTTTAAAGATTTCAATTTACTTTGTGTAGGCATGATTTTATTAATAATTATAAATATTTATTTTTTGTAATTAGTTTAAAATTATAATATTTAAAATGAAAATATATATAAATTACTATGGATAGTAGATTAATTAATCCTTTTAGTTTATTAGGTGTATCATCAAAAAGTACATTAACTGACTTAAAAAAAGCATATTATCAATTATCACTAATGTGTCATCCTGATAAAGGTGGTGATAGTGCAGATATGGTAGTTATTTCTAAAGCTTATCAATATGTAAAACAACAATTAGATAAGGTAAAAGATACAACATATGAAGAATTAGAAGATGAATTTCAGGAATTTTGTAAAAATCAAGAATCTAAATCACCTCCATCTTTCTCTTCAATTTATAAGGAAACTCAAGATTGGTTAGAAGAATTTAATAAAGAATTTAATGAAGAACATTATAAAAATGAAAATCAAGAATTCGGTAAAGGTATTTTAAATGATAATTTTAATGCTTATCAAATTAATCCATTTGGAGATGGATATTCTGCTATTATGGATAAATCAGAGTATAGTAATCTAGATACTACTTCCAGTTCAATTGAAACAGATTTAAATGAATTAAGAGAACTTGAATTAAAACCAATTTCTCAAAAATTCAATAGAGATATTATAGAATATAAAGAACCAGAGTCATTACCTAATACTGTAACCGCATATCCATTAGAAAACAAAGAAATAGTTGATTATTCTGGTTCAACGGGTATTCTCAAAAATGGATTAAAACTAGAAATGACTGATTATAAAAAGGCTTATTCTCCTAATGAAGAGTTACCAGAAGTTAAACCAGATATTGATTATCCAAAAGAAAAAATGGAATATAAACCTTTTGAGTTTTAATTATTTATAATTTTGTAAAAAAATGATAAAAAAAATAATAATACATATTATAACAAATGAAATCCATTTGTCCTATTTGCTTAAAAAGAATGTTTTTCTTTTACAAAAAAACTGATTGTGGTCACAAATTTCACGAATCTTGTTTAAAAAAGTGGAAATTAAAATCTAATAAATGTCCTACATGTTGTTCAGAATTATTTGATTACTATGCTAGATATCACAAAAATGTTGATGTACAATTAGATATTAGATATAAAGGTAATAGTGTTCTAATTAAGAATATTAATAATAAAGAAGAGAAAATTGTAATAAAATACAGAGATATACCTTATATTCAAATTGCAGGACAATTATTAATTATTACAGAAGTTATAAGAGATGATAATAATAGAAAAAGGGAAAAGGTTATATCAACTCCATATGCTATGGAAATTTTCGATCAATTAACTCAAGTGTTCTATGAAGCATATTTAAAGAAACAAAATATTAATCCAAGTTATAATTTTGATATTGATAACAATTTAAAACAAATAAAAGTTTACAATATTGAAGAAAAATATGATTTTGTACCTGTAAAAACCATCAAAATAAACTAACAGGATTTTATATATTATATTTCAAATTTTTATATTATATTTCAAATTTTTTATCTTATCATAATATAACAAATATGCCAAATATGTCAAAACGTAGATCTAGATCAAAAAAAATTATAGGACCTTCACCTTTATCACTTAATACTTCAACTAATAATAATAATAGTGTAAGTGGTAGAAGAGGAAGAGGAATGGAAAGAGGAAGAGGAATGGAAAGAGGAAGAGGAATGGAAAGAGGAAGAGGAATGGAAAGAGGAAGAGGAATGGAAAGAGAAAGAGGAAGAGGAATGGAAAGAGGAAGAGGAAGAGAAAATAGATTAACTAAAAAAGAAAATAAAACTCAGCATGCAAATAGGTTTATTAATGGAAACTATAATCAACTATTAAGAGAGGTTAAAAGAGTCACTAATAAATCTACTAAAAGAATGAGTAAAACCCTAAAAAAAGTTGGATTACATGAAAAGTTACTACAACATAGGCACATGGTTAATGTATACACAAAATTAGCTGAAGAAGAAAAAAGATTAGCTGCTGAAGAAGAAGAAAGATTAGCCGCTGCTGCTTCTAAAGAAGTATTTGAACCTAATTTTAATAGACCTGTACCAAGACAATTCACCAATTTATAACCTAATTAAGAATTTAAATTATCATTTCTCTAAATGTTAAACTATATCTCAATGACTTATTATCTTCTTTAGGAATTTCATGAGTAAAGTTTTTTTGACTATTACCAGTCATTATGAATATAGAATTATCCTCTAATTTTTTCTCATGTATTTTCTTATCTTTTATATTTTTATTAACTTTTTCTTTAAATACTATTTTTCTAGTATCCCCTATTGACAATCCAATAATAGTGGGCATCTCTCCAAAACTAACAACAGAATCATTATGAGGTGTAATAAATGAATTACCATCATAATATTTATTAATTAAACAACTATTAATAGAGGGATAATTCATAAAATCATATATTTTTGTATTTTGCTGATAATAATGTTTTTTCAAAAAATTGTCTATTTTTGTTTGAATATTTATCAGTAAAACATTGTATTTTTTTGATTCCCATCTAGTATCCCTCCTTTTCCAAAGAGGACAAAAATATTTATTATCCTTTTGAAACCATATTTGTTCTCTATCAATCTTGTTTCCACTAATTGTAGAACCTGATTCATAATTTTGTAAATCTAACCATTCTTTTAATTCAATATATGTTTTGGTATCTAAAAAATTTGGATAATAAATTAATAAACTACTATCATCTAAAAATTCTTCCATTTTATAATGATCTAATTTGCTATAAATTATTTTTTAATTTTTAAATAATTAATTATTTTATAATTCATGAAAGAGGATAAAAAAATATAATCAATTTTAATACAAATTATATCAATATTAATTTTTTCTGTAAATTTATTAATTATATTTATTCCATATTTTAGTCTAATTTCTCAGCCATCCTAATTATTTCAGAAAGATGAGAAATCATAGGTACATGGTAACTAATATTACAAGTAGGTGAATCAGCATTTTGTCCACAACAATTAAAACATCCATTAATAAAGGTACCTGGATGTGATTTACAAGAGGTTAATGTATTTTCACCTAGTTTATAACCACCTCTACATTTAGTACAATGAACTGTAACATTATTCAAAAACTCATCTTTTTTACTAAGACTAAGAATATTCTTTTCTTTTTTTGCTGTATCTAATTTATATTCTTCAATTAGTGTGTGAACCCATGAAGGGAGACACCATGCGTCAGCAATGTATTCAAAGTAATTAATATCTAAACCTGAATTTAGACAAATTTTTTTTATTTTCAAAGTTTGAATAATACTAAGTACTACTTCTTTAGTTTCTGAAATTTCAAAGGTATCAATGTTATTATTACCTTTACAATCATCAATATAATTACTTAACATCCAATCTTCTTCAATAAGATTTTGAATATATTGAGCTGGAAAAATTAGTTCTGAACTATCAATTAACTTTAGTTTTACAATCATTTTAATAATATTTTAATTATATTTTAATTATATTTATTATAATTATTATAATTTTATATAATTTTTAGTAAAAAATAAAAATCAATTTTAATTGTTAATTAGTATAAATTTTATATTATAAATTTTTAACGTAATTTTTATAATTTTAATTTTACAGTGTAAATTTAGTTTCAAATTATTGATATTTGATCACAAGAAATATAAATATCGGATTCTAAAATTTTATTAATGTGATCATTAATTATTTTTCTATTATCATCTTCATATACATCAAAATTAATATCATCAGTTATAAGAATTATTACAACTTCTTTCTTTTTTAATAAACTATTGTGTTCCAATGTCATCATATAAGTTCCATGAGAATATGAAACACTTGATAAATATTGGAAAGATAATTCTTCACAATATACATTTCTTGGTGAAATTTTAGTCTCTGATTTGATACTTTGATATATTTGAGATACGTAATTTTTAATCAAAGAATTAAAATACCTAATTTTATCAATTTCACAAGAACTATATTTTTTTTGTTCTTTATCAATTCTATGAATAATCATTTATTAATTTATAATCATAAATATACTTTAAAATATTTATTCATGTTTTTTATATAATCAATTTTAATATAAGAATCTATATTATATTATGTCTACTTTAAATGATCAAGGAATTAATATTCCAAAAATAATATACTATTATCAAACTTTTTGTGGATTAAAAGGTATATTATATACAAAAACTCCAGTTACTCATATTCATTTATCATCAATTCATTTTGGTTATAATACTGATTCTAATAATCACCAGATACCTTATATTCATTTAAATAATGATAATCCAGAGAGTCATAAATTTCATGAATTATGGAATCAATTATCAGATGCTAAAAACTATGGAATTAAGATAATTTTAATGGTAGGTGGAGCAGGATCTGCTTATCAAAAGTTATTCTCAGACTATGAAAACTTTTATCCTCTTTTGAAAGAAATTATTCAACTTAATAGAAATATAATAGATGGAATTGATCTAGACATTGAAGAACCTACTTTATTAAAAAATGTAAAAATGTTAATAAATGATATTGATAAAGATTTCGGTAAAGACTTTATAATTAGTATGGCACCAGTTCAGTTCACTATGGAAAATACTAATGAACCAGGAATGTCAGGGTTTAAATACATACAATTATATGATTCTCCTGAAGGTAAAAGAATAAATTATTTTAATGTTCAATCATATTCTAGTTATACATGTGCTTCATTAGATACAATTGTGAAAAATGGATATCCAGTGGAAAAAATAGTTATGGGTATGTTAACTGGACAAGATTACAATAACATTAAAACTGAGGTTTCTAAAATGGTTCAAAAGTATAAATCAAAATTTGGAGGAGTTTTTATTTGGGAATATTATGATGCTCCACCAAGTGGAATAACTCATCCTGTAGATTGGGCTATTGATATGCAAACAATTATAAATAAATACAAGAGTCCTTTGATTGATACTAAAACAATTATTAATAATTTTGATAAAAATATTAGTAATTTAAACCAAAATATTAGTAATAATTATCATTATGTTAAAAATAATGTAAAACAGATTTTATATAATTTTATATATCACAAAAATGAAAATAAATAAAAATAATTAAGAAATAATTAAGAAATAATTAAGAAATAATTAAGAAATAATCAATATTTAGGATGTAATTATTTTAGGTTTAATAAGTATAAGAATTGATTTAAATCTGCCATAATTTCATCTCTTATATTAAATAAATCGCTATTAGTCATTAATTTCATAAATGGATTATTATTCAAATTTACTAAAAATAATTTACTCCTTTCTACTTCTGCTTTTAATTTATTTTTATTTGAAAAATTCATTACTTTAATTGAATCAACTAATTTCATTTCAATATTTTTATCAGTTTTACCCATAAATATTTCTATAAATTGATCCATATGTTCATTAATTTTAGTATAAAGAGAATCTGTTGCTTGATGGGTTGCATAACTTGATGTATTCCAATGATACATTTTAATCATCATTAACATTTCCATAAATTTTTTTGTTATTGTTACTCCAAAATCTTTGGTAACTTTTTTTGTTGACCCTTTTGATGATTTATCCGATCTTGTTGATGATTTACTAGATTTTTTTGATAATACCATTATTAATAACTACAAAGAAAAAAATTAAAAATTTATTTTAAAAATATAATTAATTTAGTTTTAAGATGAATTTAGTTTTAAAATTAGTTTACAACTACACCTCTCATTTGCCAACTAGCCATTTCTCCATAATGTAAATTAGTGTTATTACATCTTTTAATTGATGTTAAATTTGTATTCCAATGAAGGAATTCTGGTTTAAGAAGACCTTTATCATAACCCCATAAACAGGGATTTAATTTGATATAATCTACTTCATCATATAGTTTACTGGAATTACCTGTTCCTAACAGTCCTTCTACTCTACATAAAAGATTTCCTGTATCAGCATTATATAACTCTACATCAATACACATTGGAGCATGACAATGAGGAGCAGCGTAAATAAGTTCAAATCCTTTAGATTTACCAATATATCTATGATTTACCATATCTGATGCTTGCCAATGTGCAGTAATTGAATGAATACATTCCTCTGGAGGTATACCAGGTAAACATTTAGGTACATCATATTCTCCGGAATAAGCTTCTGTTTGATAATAAGCCCTAACCATTTCTTTTTGGGTAGTATAATTTTGGAAATAGAATCTATATTTTAAGTGATAAGTCATTTC